>FWPV01001079.1_pt1 | contig 70525 bp, 68 predicted proteins | sample 2228371 | NCBI WGS metagenome assembly FWPV01 (sample SAMEA103939776, study PRJEB20133) | metagenome
GCCCGGCCGCACCTCGCGCTGGATGGCAGGGCGGCTCCACTGGCCATCTACCACCTGCCAGCCTGCACAGCGGGCGGCGGCTTCCAGCGTTTGGCGGATGCTGAGGCCGGGTGGCACTTCGGCCAGTGTGTGCGTCAGCGAGCCTTCGCGCAGCAGGTTGCGCATGCGCAGCTCTACGGGGTCCATGCCCAGCGCCTCGGCAAGGCGCGCCATATGAGCCTCGGCGGCAAAGACGGCTTGCGGCACCCCAAAGCCGCGGAAAGCACCACAAGGCAGGTTGTTGGTGTAGGCCACCCGCGCATCCACCGAGACGTGTGGCACTTCATAGGGGCCGGTACTGAGCAGCACCGTGGAGGCCACCACATACTCGCTCGTGGAAGCATAGGCGCCCCCATCGGCCAGGATGTCCGTCTCCTGCACCACGATGCGCCCATCGCGCGTGGCACCCCAGCGGTGGCGGATGCGCATAGGATGCCGCTTGTGGTGGCCGATGGTCGTCTCGCGGCGCGACCAGATGAGCTTCACCGGTCGCCCCGTCTTGAAGGCAGCCAGCGCCAGCAGGTTCTGCACGTTGATATCTTCCCGCCCGCCGAAAGCGCCGCCCACATAGGCGTAGATCACGCGCACGCGCTCCTCGGGCAGGCCGAGGCTGTGGGCGATCTGGCGGCGGTCATCGTGCGCCAACTGCCCGGCGGTGTGCACCACCACGCAGCCGTCCTCATCTACCCACGCTAAGCCAGCATCGGGTTGCAGATAGACGTGCTCCTGCGAGCCAAGGGTGTAGGTCTCCTCCACGATCACATCCGCCTGCGCGAAGCCCTCCGCCATGTCCCCCTTGCGCACGCGGAAGGAAGCCAGCAGATTGCTCCCCTTCTGCGGGTGGATAAGAGGTGCATCCGGCGCCAGCGCCTCCTCCGGCGAGCAGATCACGGGCAGGTCTTCGTACTCCACAATGATGCGCTCGCGCGCCTGCTCGGCGATCTCCTCCGTCTCGGCTACAACGATCGCCACACGGTCACCGACGTGGCGCACCACCTCGCCGCATAGCACAGGCTGGTCGTATTCGCTGATACCGTACTCGTTGACGGGCACATCCCGCGCCGTCAACACAGCGATCACGCCCGGCAGCGCCTCGGCCTGCGAGGTGTCCAGGCGGCGGATGCGGGCGTGCGGCCTCCCGCTGAAGAGCACCTTGAGGTAGGCCATGCCCGGCATGACAAGGTCGCCGGGGAAGAGGGCTTCCCCGCGCACTTTGGGCAGGGCATCCACACGGGGGAAGGGGCGGCCTACGTAGGTCTCGCTCACGGGATACCCTCCTTTGAGCCCTCACCCCCTGCCCATCTTTCATAGTGAAAGGGGTAATGTGCCATAGGCGCGGTGAGGGTGAGGTTACGTTGCGGTGAGCATCATCTCCTTGCTCAAAAAGCCTTTTCGCAAGCTTACCGTGATATCCCCCCAGGGAATGAAGAGGGAGGGGTGCCCGATCCGGAATAAGAAAAAAACAGAAAGGAAGAGTCCTGATTCATTTGCACCAAAAGTGAGACAATGGTTATACCCCATCCGCCATCTGAACTGTCCACTTTGAAATTTCCATGTTGGGCCGAAGAATTCTCCTGTGGCCCGATAGATATTGGCAAGGGTGGACCATCCACTAATTCGTCCGATGAGCCAGAAGAGGACAACGAGACCTCCAATGATGGCAACAAAGGAATGTTCGGGATAGCTGAAGTTCATCGATTCTTCTCCCCATCTTCACACCAGCAGAGCATCCCGCCGTCGATATTTTTTACATTCTCGAAGCCTTCCTGCTGAAGTTGAATACAGGCTTTATAGGAACGAAGTCCTGTCTCGCAGTGGATGGCAAACTCTCTGGTTCTGTCAAGTCGTCCTTTCTGTTTATTCAACTGTGACAAAGGAATCCATTCAGAGCCAGGAATTTTCTTCTCATTCACCTCGTCTTCTTCCCTCACATCCAGAACCTGAAAAGAGTCCTTTGAGGTGGAAAGCTTTTCTTTGACCTCAGAGAGCGGGATGCCACTCACTCTTCCTTCAAGTTTGTTGGTCAGAACATTTGCCGCCACAATCACAGGGGAGAGGACGGGACTGAAGGGGGGCGCATATGCCAGATCCACGTTGGCAAGCTCCTGAGCCGTCATCTTTCCATGAAGAGCCATGGCAATGATATCAATGAACTTATCTGAAGGACCTTTCCCAAGTGCCTGCCCCCCAAGGATCCTCCCTGTATGCTGATCAGCAACGATCTTTAATGTGGATTCTTTTCCATCGGGATAATAATGGGCTCGATCATACCCCTTGACGATTGCTTGAATGGGAGAAAATCCCTCCTTTTGAGCCTCCCTCATGCTCAATCCTGTCTTGGCTACATTGAAGTCGAAGACTTTAAAAATGGTTGTTCCCATGACTCCTTGAAAGACAGCATGGCCACCGCAGAGATTGACGCCAGCTACCCGGCCCTGTTTATTGGCAGTGGAACCCAGAGGAATCCAGACCCTCTTCCCGGTGACCAGATGGGTGGTTTCTGCACAATCTCCCGCCGCATAAATTCCCTCAACACTTGTTTCCATTCGTTCATTCACCCAGATGGCTCCTGTTTCCCCTATTCTGAGGCCTGCCTCTTTTGCCAGACCCACTTTAGGCCGAACTCCGAGACTGAGCAGCACCGCATCCACTGCCATCTCACGATGAGTGGTCCGGATCTGCGTCACCCTTCCTTCTCTCCCAGAAAGAGATTGAATGCCCTCTGAGGTGAAAATTTGGATCCCTTTCGTTTCAAGATATCGGCGGAGGATTTCTGCAAAATCTTCATCAAAAAGTGTCAAAATCTGAGGGGCCAATTCGACGATTGTCACTTCTTTCTCGAGCTCCAGAAGAGACTCTGCCATTTCAAGGCCAATGTAACCTCCCCCAGCGATGGCCACCTTCCGGAGGGTGTCCGATTGGAGGGTATGGAGAATGGCATCGGCATCGGCGATCGAGCGGAGGGTGAAAACATGTTTCAGGTTGAGGCCTTCGATCTTAGGACGGATGGGTTCTGCCCCTGTAGCAATGACCAGCCGGTCAAAATGATCTTCAAAGATCTCTCCTGAATCGAGATTTTCCCCTTGAATCACCTTCTTTTGCGTATCGATCCTTTCAATACGTCTCCTTCTAAGAACCTTGATGCCATCTATTGCAAATTTTCCTGGAGTCCGAGAGATCAACTGCTCTCGCTTTTTGATCACTCCGCTAATAAAATATGGAAGGCCGCAACCTGCATAGGAGATTTCCTCCTCTTCTTGATAGATGAGAATCTCCATCTTTGGGTCACATCTTCTCGCCTTGGCTGCCGCTTTTGGACCTGCCGCCACCCCTCCGATCACCAGAAGCCTCTTGCTCATTGAACTCCCCTCATGATAGTATGTTGTGAAATAGAATAGATGGTTAGCCAGATCGTCGTGATCGATAAAAATGATAGAGCGCCTTGGATTGAGGATCAAGATTGTTCAATCCATATTTGATGGCCCAGTCTATTGCCTCCATATATTCCTGAACAGTGATGCCACGGGCTATTTCAGGATGTTCAAAGGCTTTATATTCAACACGGTATTGCGCCATGATATTGATGTAAGTATTTTTAGGTAGATTCTCCGAGATCCATTTCACCAATTTCTCAGTCCCAGCCACACGGTTGGGCATCACCAGATGCCGGATCATCACCCCTCGGATAGCGATCCCCTGCCGATCCATTTGATGCACCCCTACCTGGCGGTTCATCTCTATCACGGCTTGCCGAACCACCTCGGGGTAATCGGAAGCACCAGCCGAATATTTCTCGGCCTTATCCGGGTCCATATATTTCATATCGGGTTTATAGATATCTACGATCCCGTCTAAAATTTTCAATATCTCCACCCGTTCATATCCACTGGTATTATAAAATAGAGGGAGACGGAGCCCTTTCCCAAAAGCAATCCTCGTGGCATTGAGGATGTTTGGCATCACATGAGTGGGGGTGACCAGATTGATATTATGGCACCCCATTTTCTGTAGCTGAAGCATCATATCCGCGAGGTCTTCATCCCGGATCTCCTTTCCCCTTCCTTCGTGGGCAATGGGCCAATTCTGACAGAAGATGCAACGGAGATTACAGTTGGAGAAGAAGATCGTCCCGGATCCATTTTGACCCACAAGGGACATCTCCTCACCAAAATGGGGATGATAACTGAAGACCACAGGCTTGAAGGGGGCCCGGCAGAAACCTCTCTCCCCCTTCTTCCTGTTCACACCACACATTCTTGGACAGAGCTGGCACTTTTCGAAGAGGGCATAGGCTTGTTCAATCCTCCTAACAAACTTGCCTTCTCTCTCCAACGTTGCATAAGCAGGAACCCAGGTATCCTCGCCCTTCGGTTTGGCCGAAACGGAAGGGGATAAAAAAGACAACCCTCCCATGAGAAGGGTCCCTTTTAAAAACGCTCTCCGGGTTAACCTCATTGTGTTTAAATTATAATAAATTTAGATATCATTGTGAAGAGACAAAAGAGGTTTCAAGAAAAGTTGACGGACAAGAAGGTTAGGCTATAATTATTGATGTCTATGAGGCAAAAGCAAAAATTCTATGATCTCACAATGACAAGGAGGGAAGTTCTGAAGCTTGGCTCCAAGAACTTCTGCCTCCTTGCCACCTTTCCCTTTCTCTATCTGCCCAGGCCCTCCCATGCCCAAGGAGTAAGAAAGGGGTTCATCCAGACGAAACTTTCTCCCTTTTATACTCCCCTTGAAGGTGGAGACATTCGCTGTGAACTTTGTCCCCATTACTGCCGTGTCTCAAAGGGGAAGAGAGGTCTTTGCAGGGTGAGGGAAAATCGAAACGGCCAATATTATAGTCTCGTTTATGGAAATCCCTGTGCCCTCCATCCTGACCCCATTGAAAAAAAACCCTTCTTTCACGTCCTTCCAGGGACCACCTCTTACTCTCTTGCCACAGCAGGCTGCAACTTCCAGTGTAAGTTCTGCCAGAACTGGGAAATCTCTCAGGCTGCTCCGGAGGATGTGTTCAATTACGACCTCTCCCCTGAGGCAATTGTGAAGAAAGCCAAGCAGATTGGCGCCCATTCTATCGCTTACACCTATGTCGAACCGACCGTTTTCTATGAGTATATGTTCGATATTGCTCAACTCACCAAAAAGGCCGGGCTGCTCAATGTGACCCACTCCAATGGGTTTATCAATCCGACTCCCCTCCGAAATCTCTGCAAGTGGCTCGATGCGGCGAATATTGATTTAAAGGGTTTTTCAGAATCCTTCTATCGTGAACTCTGCAGTGGGGACCTCAACCCCGTCCTTGAGACGCTGAAAATTCTGAAAAGAGAGAAGGTCCACCTGGAGATTACCAATCTGATGATCCCAACGAAGAATGATGAGATGGCCCTGTTGAGAGAGATGTGCCTCTGGGTGAAGAAGGAGTTAGGAGCAGATACGCCCATCCATTTTTCAAGGTTCTATCCTCTCTACAAATTGAGAACCTTGCCCCCAACTCCGGTTTCAACCCTTGAAAGAGCGAGGGCCGTTGCTTTATCCGAAGGTTTGGAGTATATCTATATCGGAAATATTCCAGGCCATGAAGCGGAAAATACCTTCTGCCCAAAGTGCAAGAAAATGGTTATTCAGCGAACAGGTTATATGGTAGGAGAAATGCATCTGAAATCTGGAAAATGCAAATTCTGTGGAAAACCGATTCCGGGGATATGGACATGAAGACCCTCCCTTTCTCCTGTCCAATTTGTGGCCGTAAAAAAGATTATCCTTTTGACCAACTCTTCGAAGGAGCAACCCTCACCTGTGATTTCTGCAAACTCACCCTCACCCTGCACGGTCATATGTGGAAGGATGTCCAGAAAGAGATGGCAAAAATGAAAAAAATTGAAACATAGGTGCCATCCTGAAAAGGCTTGAATCGATACGACTAATTTCCCCTGGATCCTCTTCTCTTTTCTTGAATCATCTCATTATATCTCACCAGATTGGCATCGTGAAAAAGGGTAAAGTCCTGAAGCGCTTTCAGTTGGTGCTCGAAGGAAGAACAGTCAAGAGGGTGTTTTTCTTCAGGATCGGCTTTCAGGTCAAAAGCCCAGCATCTCTTCTTCTTTAAAGAATACTGAACTTTGATCAAATGTTGATCAATTGAGGAGAGGGTCCCCTCATAACCATAAGCAAAGATATACTTTCGATTCAAGCGATGATGGAAAAGGGATTCTCCATCCAGATGTTGAGGCTCGTACGGGATCCTCATGGCATCTAAAAGGGTGGGCAGGAGATCGACATGACTGGTCGGAACCTCAATCACTTTTGGCTGAAACAGGGCAGGTTGATGGAGGATGGCGGGCGTCTCGAGATTTTCATTATAACTGTACCGGTGGTGCATATAATTGTCAGCGTGGTGCTGACCAAAAGCCTGACCGTGGTCTCCCACAATGACCAAAATCGTTCGCTCCAGCAATCCTTCTTTCCTTAAATTGTCATAGACGCGTTTGATCATATGGTCGAGCAAATAAAGGTTGTTATAATACCGATTGATCATGCGGCCTTCCGGCTCAATCATCTGGTAATCCGGACCATAGTCGAAATAAGGAAGGTGGGCGGCAAAGCTAATATAAATTCCCAGGAAAGGCTCTTTCGCTTTCCGGATTCTCTGGTTGAAAAAGTCAATCGTTTCAATCTCGTCTCTTCCGAGATAACGACCAAAGGCATGCTGTTCCATTCTGACTTTAAGGTTAAGGTTTCCAAAATGATGGATCTCCTGAAGTCCATTATTCTTCACAAAAGCAACAGGGAAGTACCATTGGATTGGAGAGGGAGTGACCAAGAAGGTCTCGTACCCTTTGGGCAGCAGGTTATGGAGTGAGGGCACATTTGCATCCGGACGGTTTCCAAAGGTTTCCGGGTTGAAGAAATCATAAAGTCCACTCAGTAAGGAAAAGACGGCTTTCGTGCTGATATTGGAGGAAGTAAAATGCCTCCTCAAATGCCAGCTTTCCTTTGCCAAACCGGATAGAAAAGGCATAGGAATGGGATGCCCCTTTTCAATGTCAAAGACATAACGACTCCCTACGGATTCCATGATGAAAAAGACAATATTCCAAGGATGATCTTTGGGAGGGGGAAGGAACTTTAGGGCTTTGGCCTGGTTCTGATATGCTTTGCCCGTGGGCTGAAGGATCCCCACTCTTTCAGCAGTCCGTCGGCTCTCTCCTTCCTCATTGGGGAAACGGACCTCTATCTGTTCTTTCCAATCTAAAAGGAAAAATAAGACAGGATTGAGTCGAATCTCTAAAGGAAGAGAAGGAGGATGAATCTTCGCTCCCACCACCGAAAAGAGGAGGAGCAAGAGGAGAAGACCGGTTGAAGTTTTCAGGAGCAGGGCTCTCATGGCAAGAGGGAATATCTGGATTCCCCAGAATAGACAGAGAGGAATCAGCACAAAGACCCCATCCCTCCAATCGATGAACCGGACCAGCTCCGTCCACTGAACATTGAGAAGCAGTTCCTGGATAATGAAAAAGCTCATTCCTGTCTGAGCCTCAAATAGCAGACGCATGTGGGCCCCATGGATCAGGAGAAGGAGGAGAACCAAGAGGACGAGGGAGAAGGATTCCAACGTGGTGAAAACAATTCTGATCCCTTTTTTATTCCAGAGCTGACAAAGCAAAGAAAGGATGAAGGAGGCGATGAAACAGGAAAGGATCAAGACCAGATCACAAGGGAAATACTTCGCCATCACCCAGATAGGATGGGCAGAAGGATCGAAATCAAATGGTCTGACGGAGCGGGTAAACAATGCCCAGGTGAGTTGAATGCGATAGGTCAAAACAATGAACAGGGCGCAAAGGGAAAAAGCCAAAGGCGCCCTTCCAACAGAGAGAAGGTGGTCAAACAGGCTGTCAAAGCCCTTCAACCTAAGCGGATGTCTCAATCGGAACATAGGCATGGTGACTCTATGATCCTATTCTGTGACAGAAATGTTCAAGATTCAACCCTGAAAGCTAAAGGCGGAGTTGATATTCTAAAGTGAATCCTCTATGCTATAATTAAAAAATAGATAACGTCTGACGGTTACGGTGAGTGAGATTGTCCTTATCGATATTAGGTAACATCCCACGTCGAAAGAATTTGACCTCACCCTTAGACGCCAAACGAAACGCCTGCCTGCCGGTAGCCAAGGGGTATGTAGCCATCACCCTAACCGATGGGCTGTAACATTTTCATGGTTTGCAGGTATCTTCCGGCCGTGGACCATGATTGATGAATTCTTGTTGGAACATCCGTCTCATGGGAAAGAAAACGTCGAAAGGGATTCATCGTGCCGGTGACATTTTGATCAATGGCCTTGCCACCTCCTTGATCATCCCCCTTCGCATGCTATCGCCTCGAGGTCTCGTCGCCTTTTCCAAAGTGCTCGGAGTTGTGGGTTTTTATCTTCTCAAAAAGAGCAGAAAAAGAATCATCGAAAATCTAACCGTTGCCTTGGGAAAAGAGAAAGGATCCAAGGATGTGATCCATCTGGCGCGAGAAATCTTTTTGAATTTAACTCTGACGCCCCTCGAGACCATATATGCCTACATCCATCCACCGAAAAAGTTTTTGCTGAAAATCGCGATCGAGGGAGAGGGTCATCTTCAAGAAGCCCTTTCCCGGGGAAAAGGAGTGATTGCTCTTGGAATGCATTTGGGACCTTTTACCCTGATCGGAGCAAGACTTTCGCTTGCAGGTTATCGATTTAATCTATTGTATAACGAAGGGAATTATCCCATGCTCTGGAAAAGGTTAACCACCTATCAACAGAAAATGGGCCAAAACCCCTTCCCTTTAAAACCCCTCACGACCTCCCTTAAAAAGTCCTTCAATTGCCTTCTCCGCAACGAAATTCTCTATCTGATTGCCGATGAGCAACAGCGCCGTGGAGGCATCCCTACTCCTTTTTTCGGGCAGACCGCTTTTACCCCCAGGGGACCTGCCATTCTGTCCCTGAAGACAGGCGCTTCCATTTTGCCGATGATCATTCTGAGGGAAGAAAGAACTCCCAAAAGACTGTTGATCGGTCCTCCGATCGCCATCGAGAGGACGGGTGATCTGGAAAATGATATCGAGGCGCTGACGATCAGATTTACCAAAGTCATAGAAGAGATCATCCGACAATATCCCGATCAGTGGGCGTGGCTCAATCGACGCTGGAAACAACCTCCCTCCATTCCCTCCGTGACGGACCGTGATGGGACCTCCTGCTGAACAAAAAAAGAGTCTTCTGAAAAAGGAATAAACCTTATCACAGCAAAAAGGAGGCTTGACAGAAAGGCAAGGCAAGTATAATATTTTGGAACCATGGAGAGCATCATTCAAAAGCGGTTTAAGGAGAGCAACGAGGTCAAAAACCGTTTTCTAAAAGAGAACATCCCCAACCTTCTCGAAGTGGTCAAAGCCATCTCCCATTGTTTCGAGATGGGAAACAAACTTCTATTCTTTGGCAACGGGGGCAGTGCTGCAGATGCCCAGCACTTTGCCGCAGAATTCGTTAACCGATATATTATGGATCGACCTCCCCTTCCCGCCATTGCTCTAACCACAGACACCTCCATCCTCACCAGCATTTCAAATGATTTCTCTTTCCATGACGTCTTTGCCAAACAGCTGAAAGCCCTGGGCAGAGAAGGAGATATCGCCTTCGGTATCAGCACGAGTGGAACGTCGCTCAATATCATCAAAGCCTTCGAAGTGGCCCGAGAGATCGGGATCAAAACGGTTGCCCTCACCGGAAATGAGGGGGGATCTCTGATCAGACTCGCGGATTACGCTCTCATCGTTCCCTCGTCCAGCACGCCCCGCATCCAGGAAGTTCATGTCCTGATCGGGCATATCCTCTGTGAACTGGTTGAACACTATCTCTTTCTCAACAATCCTGCGGTCCAGGGCGGAGGAGGCTTTGACGAAGGTCACCTCTGAGAGGACATGGATGAAAAGCCGGAAAACTTTGTTGGATCTGAATAAAATCACCTTCACTTCGCTTAAACAGAAGAGACATAAGGTCGGAAGCATTCTCTTTGGACGTCCCTGGAAGAGAGGAGGACGCTTCATTGACTTTCTCAATACCCTTCCTGGAATCCTTGCAGGAAAAGAGTTCCAGGAGGTGGTGGATCGAATGGCAAGGGCAGTTCGCCAAAAAAGGATGGTTCTTCTTGGAATGGGAGCCCATCCCATCAAAGTCGGACTCAATCCCATCCTGATCGACTTAATGGAGAAGGGAGTCATCAAGGGAATGGCCATGAATGGAGCCTGCCTAATCCATGATGTGGAAATTGCCATGGTGGGTCATACTTCCGAGGAGGTGGATGAAGAAATCAACCGTGGAACCTTTGGAATGGTCCGAGAGACTCATGAAACGATCAATCATGCGATCTCCGAGGGAATTCAAAAAGGGTGGGGCCTTGGCGAATCGGTGGGTCGGAAAATCCTATCAGAAAACTTTCGTTACAAACGGTTCTCTTTGCTTGCCGCCGGACAGAGATTGGGAATCCCCATAACCATCCATGTCGCCATTGGTACGGATATCACTCATATGAGCCCTTCTGCAGATGGCTCGGCGATTGGACAGGGAACTCTCCGGGATTTTCGAACCTTTGCTGCCCTTGTTTCACAATTGGACCAGGGCGTCTTCATCAACCTCGGATCTGCGGTCATCCTTCCAGAAGTTTTTTTGAAAGCTTTGGCTCTGGCGAGGAATTTGGGATACCCTCTTGCCAACCTGACAACCATCAATATGGACTTTATTCACCATTATCGCCCATCGGTCAATGTGGTCAAAAGACCGACGTTGAAGGGAGGAAAAGGCTATACCCTGATCGGCCATCATGAAATCATGCTTCCGCTTCTTTCCGCCGCCATTACAGAAAAAATAGAGGATCGAAGGAAGAAAGAAATCAAGGGATCAAGGGAGAACAGAGTGTCCCATCTTACCTCAAGAGATCCTAAAAATCAAAAACGCCTTGAACCCTTCTGATAGAATCTTAAAGACAAGGAGATAGAAAGATGCTCGAATGTCATGTTGAAAAAAATAGATCCCGATGTTCCTGCACCTATGAACCCTGTGATCGAAAAGGAAAGTGCTGTGAGTGCATAACCTATCACTGGAGGATGAAACAGCTTCCGGGGTGTTTTTTCACTCCAGAAGGGGAAAAAACCTATGATCGCTCCATCAGGAGATTTATCGCTGAAAATACGTCATCAACACGAAGGTGATAGGAGGCATCGAATAGGCCAAGGTATATGGAAACGCCATGCCTTCACTCCCTTTCGCGGGATTCATGGAGATCGCCATGGAAATTAAATTTGAACGGTATCTTCTTCAATCTGATTATCTCTCGCCTGTCAATGGATATGATTCGGTCTCGGTTCCCACAGAAGTCCGGATCGATCCCCTGACCAAAAGAAGAAGCCGTATCATCACTTGGGCGCTCCCCGATCAGGGAAAGTTTGACTTCTCTAAGATGGTTGAACAATCCAAAGGATGTAACTTCTGTCCGGAACATGTTTTATTGAAAACCCCCCTCTTTCTCAAAGAGATTGCCCCTGAGGGCAGGATCAGAATCGGAAATGCCGTTGGTTTTCCCAATCTCTTTCCCGCTGGAGCCTACGGGAATGTTATTGTCCTCTGCCAGGAACATTTTTTGAACCTTCATGAGATGACCGCTGAAGTTTATGAGGAGGGATTGGAGGTGGCCATCGAGATCATTCGAAGGACCATGGCCTACGATCCCAATGCCCGTTTCTGGCAGATCAGTCAAAACTTTCTCCTACCAGGAGGAAGTAGTATCCTTCACCCTCACCTCCAAGTCATCGGAGATCCCATCCCCACCAATGAAATGGAACAGCTTCTCGACGCCAACTCTTCCTACCTCCAGAGAAATCACACCCTATACTGGAAAGATCTGGTGCGCATTGAGAAGGATCTCGGAGAAAGATATATCACCACTTCGGGTAAAGTCCACTGGTTCGTCTCCTTTGCCCCGATCGGATTTAATGAAGTCTGTGCCATCGTAGAAGGCCATTCCTCTCTCACCACTCTTGGCGCAGAGGAGATCTCCACTCTGGCGAAAGGAATTGTTTCTACGCTGAAGTATTACTATGATAAAAATCTCAACAGTTTCAATTTCGCTTTCTACTCCATCTTCGGAGAAGAAGCCCACCAATTGCTATTGCGGATCATCTCCCGGACCCCCCTCCAGCCTTATTATCTGAACGATTGGACCTCCTTTGAAGTGCTTCAATCTGAACTGACCCTGAATGTCTATCCTGAGGTGCTCTGTCGTGAAATACGACCCTACTTTTCCTGAAAGGGTGGCATCTATCGACATTGGCACCAACACCCTCCTCCTCCTCATTGGGGAAGTGGATAAGGGAACATTAAAAACCCTCCTCGATAGAGAAACGATTGTCCGGTTGGGCGAGGGAGTCCAAAAAAATGGAATCCTGTCGGATGCGGCCATGGAGAGAGGGATGCAAACATTGAAGGAATATCTGAGACAATGTGATGCCATGGGGGTTCGAAAAGTCTTCGCCATCGGGACGAGTGCCCTCAGAGAAGCGAGAAATGCCGTTTCCTTCCTTCAGAGGGTAAACGAAACATTCGGCTTAAACATCGAGGTCATTTCTGGAGAAGAAGAAGCCAGGCTCTCATTCCTTTCTGTGGCAGAAGACCTGAATGACCAAGAGAGGACCCTCCTCGTCGTGGATGTGGGAGGTGGAAGCACCGAAATCATCGTAGGAAAAGGAAAGACCCTTCTTCATTGGGTCAGTCTTCCAATCGGGATCGTCCGATTGACAGAAAAATTTCTTCTCTCAGATCCGGTGAAAGAAGCAGAATGGAGGGTAATGGTGGAGGAGATTCGAAAGACGCTTAAGGATTTTCCCTTTCCGAAAGACCCCCTCTTAATGGTCTCCATCGGAGGAACAGGAACGGCATTAGCCTCTGTGGAACTCGGGCTTGATCCATTTATGGCTGATAAGATTCACCGGTTCCTTATGACAAAAGAGGCTCTCGAAAAGCAGTTGTTTCTTTATCGTTCAAAGACTCTCGAAGAAAGAAAAAAGATCAGAGGACTTCCTCCTGCACGAGCCGATGTTATCTTAACCGGAGGGACCATTCTCACTCTCATCATGGAAGTCTCTCGCTGCTCATCCTTTATAGTCAGTATCCATGGTGTCCGGTATGGCCTTCTCTACCACAGACTCAACCTTTCCCCACAAGTTGCTTCAAAATGAGGATGACCAGAACGATAAATCTCCCATTTCCCGGGTTTTTAGGACCCACAGGAACATCTCCCTTACTGAAGACGAGGTCCCCTTGCTTAAAAGGCTTCTCCTCATCTCCAATGACCAGAGCTCCTTCGCCCTCCACTCCATAGAGGATGACTTCCAGTGCACCTGGATGGGGATGGGGTGGCATGGTCTGACCGGATTCAAAGCAGATCAGGACAGCTGCACCTGCATCGCCAATGTGGATCTGTTTGGGGACAAAATTCTCTCTGGAAAATTCGGCTTTCTCAAATAGATGGATAGGTTCCACTCGTTAACCTCCGTTCGAGGATTGCTTTGCCCTAAAACCAAAAAGGTTCGAGGGCTTCGCTTGAAAACCGCTTCGCTGAAGGTTGGAGGCAAAATCATTCTGCTTCAACTTCAAGTTTTGTCTGCGGGATGCTCCACTAATCTTTATCCTTCCAGCGCATTCAGTTCGTTGACGATCACTTCAGGATCAAGGTTGTGCATCAACGCTCCGAAAGAGATCGATTCCATATTCATTCCTGGACAGGTAAAACAACCCGTCCCAAAATATTTCTGAATCACTTTGATTGCTTCAGGATGCTGTTTAAGAACCTCTCCAATCACCATATCTTTGTGAAATCTCTTCTCAGCCATCATCTCACCTCCCCTCTGAGTTCAGGGTTTGGACATGTCTTTCCGAGCTACGAACTCATGACTTTGAATTTTTAATGGGTATCATACTCATCCATAGATTGAAAATAAAAAGAAAGATTGAAATCCCATGGACCAGTGCGAAAAGGATGGCCAAAGTGTGCCAGAACCCTCCCACCGTCGCCTCTAACACCCAGGAAAGGGAAAGACCAATCAAACTGATGTTGGCAAGCCAGACCTGAAGGTTTCCAAGGCGATGGCTATAGACAGGTCTTCCCATGAATCTTGGCAGAATATGATATCCGACCCCATAGACCATCATCGCCATGAATCCTAATAGATTGATATGCGTATGAACCCGGGTGAGCGTATACCGAAGATCTGGAAGGGCTACCATGAGCAGACCGGTAATCCCCCCTATCCCAAAATAAATTAGACTTGCTTTAACAAATGCTTTTGCATACTTATCCATTCCCCATCCTCCACACTGTTTGATTGAATCTTTCGATCCTTGATCAAACCCTCGAGATTACCCACCATGAATCAGCATGGGAAGGCATCGTGTGCAGACCCAGAGATCCTCCCCATCTTTCCGGCAGGCGAGCAACACTCCCTGATGTTCACTTTTACCGCAGATCATACAATGGTTCTCCTTCTTTCCACTTTTCTCAGCCATTTCCTCCTCCCTTCAATTTTAATATAAGGTGTCACTCAAAAAATCACCTTGACCTACGTCAATGCTCCACTTTCTATTCTCTCCTGCCTCCCCTTACCCCCTTCCCATCTGGTTTTATGCAAAGTAGTGATATAACAGATCCACCCTCCCGTGTTTGATCAGATACATTCCTGAAAATTTCATGATCTCCCGTATCCTCTCTTTATAGTCCCCTTTGTAACATTGCGTTTCGCATTTCTTGCACATCGGTTTGGGATCATGGGGACATCTCAGCCTCATGGTCAACCCATAGGTCAGAAGCCTGGTGCAGTCTGGACAGAGCAAGATCTCCCGTTGATCGATTTCCTTAAGATCGTACAATCGAAAGGAGAACGGGGTTCTCTGCCCACTGTGATTCTCCCTGCAATAGATCTCCACAAATCTCAATAAAGTCCTCATATCTGTCTTCTCTTTTGCTGAGAGTTGCTTGGTAAGCATTGACCTATCCTCCTCTGTTCATCGCTCTCAAATCTCTAAATTTTATTTTAATGGATTCGGTGATAAAGCGCCTTGACCTAAGTCAAGGGAATGAGTTAAGAAGAAGCTCCGATGAACTTCTTCTTCGAACCCAATGGAATTGCCGTGGTCGGTGCCACACCTGCTCCTTACAGTGGGGGAAGGAATCTGCTCTCCAATCTTCTTTTTGGATACAAAGGCCCCATTTATCCCGTCAATCCAAAGTATGATGAGATGCTTGGACTAAAATCATATCCCCGCGTCTCGAATATTGACGGCCCGGTCGATCTGGCAATCATCTTTGTCCCGGCAAGAATCGTTCCACAGGTTCTTGAAGACTGCGTGGTAAAGGGGGTTCGAGGGGTGATGATTGAATCAGGCGGTTTCGCCGAGGTAGGACATGAGGGAAAAGCGCTACAGGACCAATGCCTTGCCATTGCGAAAAAGGGAAACATGAGAATTTGGGGTCCCAACTGCATGGGCCTGATCGATACATCAAAACCTTATATCTTCTCTTTTGTTATTCCGAAAGATATGCAGGAGGCGATCCGACCAGGCGGCATCTCACTTGTGGTTCAGAGTGGGCTTCTATCTGGAGGATTTATTATCACCCTGATGGGAAACAGGATCCTCGGTTTAGCAAAAGTCTGTTCCATTGGCAATAAATCTGACGTGGAGGAGAATGAACTTCTTGAATACCTCCTGAAGGATCCTGCTACAAAAGTCCTCTGCTTTTATCTCGAATCCTTTGTTGATGGACGCCGTTTCTACGAACTTGCGACCTCGTCTAAAAAACCCATTGTTGTCCTGAAGGGTGGAAAGACCGTCTCCGGAGCCAGAGCCTCAGTCAGCCATACCGCTTCATTAGCTGGCCACTATGAATTAATCAGGGGCATTCTGAAACAAGCTCGAGTGATTGAAGCAGACGATTTTTTTGAGATGATGGATATCGCCAGGGCGCTCGAAAAGGGATTTTTTATCCAGAACAATCGAACAGGTAAGCCGAGAATTGCCATCCTGACTTACAGTGGTGCCTCGGGGATCGTCACCTCTGATCACATGGAAAGATACGGTTTAGCCTTAGCCGATCTATCTTCCCAGACACGTAAGCGTTTGGAAGAACTCTCTCCGGACTGGATGCCCATCCATAATCCAGTGGATTATTGGCCTGCGATGGAGAAGAATGGACCGGTGATCGCTTTCAAAGAAGGGATTTCAGCCCTTCACGATGATCCTGGGGTGGACGGCATCATCGTCCACATTTATGCAGGAGAAGGAATTTGGCGTTTCGATCCAAAGGTCATTCTTTCCAAGATAAAAGCGCCGAAAAAACCCATTCTCTTCTGGTTAATCGGGCCCGAAAAGGTGCGGGAGGAAACTCGTCTGCCCCTCGAAGAAGAAGGCTGGCCTACCTTTCATGAAATTCATCGAATTGTCCGGGTGATGGCGAGCCTTTTCGAGAGAAGAAAAGGCGAATGAATCAGAGGTCCCACCCTCTCTGCTCAAATAGGTAAGGAGGATTCGTTCGGCGGAATACAGAAAGCAACATCTCCATCCTGACGAAATATTTCTCTTTCATAGGAAAGTATAATGTTTATAAATTGTTATATCGTTGAGAGGGGGTATGTCAGGGTATGAATTGCTTTTGCCAGTTATGTTGCGCGTGGATGTTGTTTTCAATCCCGAAGCCAGTTCTTCGAGTTTCTCTCGATTGAGAATCAAAATCTTCGCCTTCTCCTCACCGATGATGCCTCTCGCTTTCATCTTGCCCAGGGTCCTCGACAGGGTCTCGCTGATCGTTCCCAGTTTCGAAGCCAGTTGAGCTTTGCTCAAATCAAGCTCCACCTCATTCGGATCTTTTCCTTCTCTTGATCGTTTGAGAGACAGATCGATCAAATACTTCGCAATCCTTGAGGATACCTCCTTAAGAGAAAGCTCTTCAATTAAAGAAGCAAACCGCTTCAGGTACTGAGAGAGGGAAACAATCATATTAATACTGAGTTGTGGGTTTTTCTCAACCAATTGGATAAAATCCTTCTTGGGGATATAAAGAAGCTCCCCTGCACTCATCGCCTCCGCAAAAGCAGGATAACTCCCTTCCAAGAAAAGGGCGGCTTCCGCAAAAGCGTCGGGGGCAGAAACGATATGGAGGATTTGTTCCTTGCCATCGGGAGAAATCTTATAGAGTTTCACCTTACCATTGAGAACAACATAAAACCCTTTTGCCTCCTGCCCATCACTGAAGAGAATCTCCCTCTTGTGCACATGCCTGAGGGTTGAAATAGCCCTGATACGCTTCAGGTCTTCCTCTTTTAATCCCGCAAAAAGGGGACATTTTCTCAAAAGATCGACCGACATAGAATCCTCCGATGGGACTGCTGAAATGCGGAAAATGATTGAATCCTTAAATTTTATTGAAATTTAAAGGGTTTTTATTCTTTTTGCAACTCAAAAGTTAAATGTTTAAATAGAAATTTAATATTTTCAAATGATTACGAAAAGTTACAAAGAAAAAATGTAGCCATTTTTTCGGGTTTTCGAACAACTCGAACAGGTTCAGTATATTGAATTGATAAAGGAATTATGTTAGGCTGAATCGGAACCCCCTGCAGGAGGATAGATTGAATTCCCTCTATAAGAATCTCCTCTTCTGGTCAGTTATCATCATCATTATGATCCTCCTTTTTAATCTTTTTAGCAAACCGAAGCAGACCGTTGCCGATAGAAATTATTCTGATTTCATTCATGCTGTTGAGAATAACAAGGTCCTGGAGGTTGAAACGAAGGGGAGGAGTATCATCTGGAAAGATACCGAAGGAAAGCGATTTAAAACTTATGCGCCCGAAGACCCTGAGATGATCAAGATCATCAGAGAAAAGAAGATCATCATCAGCGCTAAAAAGGAAGAGGAATCTCCTTTCTGGCAGAATATTCTCATCTCCTGGTTTCCGATGATCATTCTGATCGGCGTTTGGATCTTTTTCATGAGGCAGGTCCAGATCGGGGGAGGGAAAGCACTATCCTTTGGAAAGAGCAAGGCAAAAATCTTGACCAAGGATCAGCACAAAGTGACCTTTGATAATGTTGCTGGAGTGGACGAAGCGAAGGATGAACTCGAAGAGATCATCGATTTTCTGAGAGATCCAAAGAAGTTTACCAAATTGGGTGGAAGAATCCCTAAAGGCGTTCTCCTCATAGGCGCCCCAGGAACGGGAAAGACGTTGCTGGCAAGGGCGATTGCCGGTGAAGCCGATGTTCCCTTTTTTAGCATTAGCGGTTCTGATTTTGTTGAAATGTTCGTTGGGGTTGGTGCCTCACGCGTCCGCGACCTCTTCCTCCAGGGGAAAAGGAACGCTCCCTGTATCATCTTCATCGATGAAATTGATGCTGTCGGGAGACACCGCGGGGCAGGACTGGGAGGAGGACATGACGAAAGGGAACAGACGCTCAATCAACTCCTTGTCGAAATGGATGGGTTCGAATCAAATGAAGGGGTCATCCTGATTGCTGCTACCAATCGTCCTGATGTCCTTGACCCTGCACTCCTCAGACCGGGCCGATTCGACCGCCAAGTGGTGGTGCCTGTTCCCGATGTGAAAGGAAGAGAAGAGATCCTCAGGGTCCATACAAAACGGACCCCTTTAGCGGAAGATGTGGACCTTTCCCTTCTGGCAAGAGGGACTCCTGGATTTACAGGGGCTGATCTTGAGAACCTAGTCAATGAGGCAGCCCTTTTAGCCGCCCGTCTTGGAAAGGATCGAGTGGATATGTCCGATTTGGAACAGGCAAAGGACAAGGTATTAATGGGTGTTGAAAGGAAATCGATGATCATTCCCCTTGAAGAGCGAAGAATTACTGCCTTTCATGAGGCAGGACATACCCTCGTTGCTAAATTGATTCCAGGCACAGACCCCATTCATAAGGTGACGATCATTCCAAGAGGCAGGGCCCTTGGAATCACTCAGCAACTCCCTATCGATGAGAAGCATACCTATCCAAAGGACTATCTTCTCAACAACATTGCCATCATGATGGGAGGAAGAGTCGCCGAGGAGCTGGTTCTAAACCGCCAGACAACGGGCGCTGGCAATGATATTGAACGTTCCACGGAACTTGCCAGAAGAATGGTGTGCGAATGGGGCATGAGCGAAAAATTAGGACCCCTTGCTTTTGGCCAGAGAGAGGAGCAGATCTTCCTTGGAAGAGAAATCACTCAGCACAGGGATTATAGCGAAGAGACTGCTCGATTGATCGATGCAGAGGTCAGGGAAATTGTGACTCAGTGTTATGAAAAGGCAAAAGAGATCATTCTGAACAATATGGATACCCTCCATCGCTTGGCAAACACCCTCCTTGAAAAAGAGGTGCTTGATGGAAACCAGATCGACCGCATTATCAGAGGTGAACCGGTCTGAATCCATAGAAGGGGGTTCCTTGCCCTCAAACAAGAGACGATACTCTGTCAGGCTGCTGATGTCCTCCGTTGGGTTTCCAATAAGAGAAGGGGGAATGTGAGGAGGTTTCTGCAAATCATCCAATGAATCTGATTCGGTGTCTCCATATTACAGATCCAAACGAGGCAATCCATCACCTAAACGCCCTGGGCATCGATCCGAATGGTGCGAAGGCGATTCAGGAGAAGGCCCTTTATTTCAATCTTAAAGTGGAAGGGATCGACCCCAAATCCGCTCATATTCTCAAACAGGAGATGCATGCCATAGGGGGGGAAGTTGCTCTCGATCCAAGAAGTCTTGATTGCAGTATCTCATCGACAGATGGCCTCGTGATGGGAAATCAAAAACAGTTTGACACCCTGATTCAGAGGCTTCACACTCATCCTTTTTTACACCAGATGGGTCAGGCCTTAAAGTTGACTCTCCAGAATATTTTAAAGCAACGATTTACCCTGCAATGCCGTCGCAGAACGTTTCACCTCGGTGAGAAAACCCTTCTGATGGGGGTGCTGAATGTAACACCCGACTCCTTTTCGGACGGCGGTCAATTTTTCGAAAGGGAAAAGGCGATTGCTCATGGCTTCAAGATGGTTGAGGAGGGAGCAGATGTCATCGATATCGGGGGAGAATCAACCCGGCCAGGTTCAAAGCCCCTTGCACTGGAAGAGGAACTCCAGCGGGTTCTTCCTGTCATTGAAACCCTTGCCAAAGAGACAGACGTTCCCATCTCCATTGATACCTATAAATCGGAAGTGGCACGGAGAGCCATCGAGGCAGGCGCTGAAATCATCAATGACATCAGCGGGCTACATTTTGATCCTGACCTTGCCCGGATTGCAGCAAAAGAAAAGACACCCCTCATCCTGATGCATATCCGCGGAACACCCGAAACCATGCAGAAGGATATCCATTATCACTCCCTTTTTTCTGAAATCATCGCCTATCTCCAAGAAGGGATTCGACGCGCCGAATCCGCAGGAGTCCATCCAGAGCAGATCGTGATCGACCCTGGGATAGGATTTGGAAAGACACTCGAACACAACCTCCTCATCCTCAAACATCTTTCTGAATTCCGGGTTCTGGGCAAACCCATTCTCCTGGGGACATCCCGGAAGACGTTTATTGGAAAGATCCTCGATACGCCACCTGATCAGAGGCTTGAAGGAACCCTTTCGAGCATTGTCATTGGCGTTTTAAATGGCGCTCATATCATAAGAGTCCACGATGTGCTCCCAGCAAAGAGAGCCATTGCCGTTGCCGATGCCATCCGGAGAGTTGAGGGATGAGGAAGAACTCTCAAAACAGGAGAGATGAGATAGACCAAGAGCCTTTTAATCGTCTTCGTCATATTTTTTGTGTTCCTGCATGGATAGGTAAAAGCAGATGACAAGGAAATTGTTTGGAACGGATGGAATCAGAGGTGTGGCCAATGTGGATCCCATGACGGGCGAGATGGCCATGCAGATTGGCAGAGCCATCGCCTATCTTTTTAAAGAGGTAAAAGGTCAGCACGGCATAGTGGTTGGAAAAGATACCCGGCTCTCCGGATATATGCTGGAGACCGCGCTGGCCTCCGGTATCTGTTCGATGGGAGCCGATGTCTGGTTGGTTGGCCCCCTCCCGACCCCTGGAATTGCTTTTATCACGACCAGCATGAGGGCAAATGCCGGTGTCGTCATTTCTGCTTCCCACAATCCTTTTTATGACAATGGCATAAAGATCTTTTCCCGTGACGGCTTCAAGCTTCCGGACGAGATGGAACAGAAAATTGAAGAGCTCATCTTCTCGGATCGCCTCGATTCCCTACGGCCCACTGCCACTGCCATCGGCAAGGCTCATCGGATTGACGATGCAGTGGGACGATACGTGGTCTTTCTGAAAAATACCTTTCCAAACGATCTTACCCTGGACGGACTCCGCATCGCCCTGGATTGTGCCAATGGAGCCGCCTATCGAGTGGCACCTATGGTCTTTCAAGAGTTGGGTGCCGAGGTGATCCTTGCCGGGGTTGAACCCGATGGACAGAACATCAACGCCCGATGCGGTTCACTTCATCCTGAAGTCGTGACACAACTTGTCCTGAAAGAGGGTGCCGATATCGGGATAGCCCTCGACGGAGATGCCGATCGGATCGTCTTTGTCGACCGATATGGCCATCAGGTGGATGGAGATCATATCCTTGCCATTTGCGGCCTCCAGATGCTTTCAGAAGACCGTCTCAAGAAAAGGACGGTCGTCACCACCGTGATGAGCAATATGGGTTTGGAGCGAACCATCCGTAGCGCGGGTGGCAACGTCATCAGAACCCAGGTGGGAGATCGGTATGTTGTAGAGGAGATGGTCCGAGGAAATTACAACCTTGGTGGAGAGCAATCCGGTCACACCATCTTCCTCGATTACAACACCACCTGCGACGGCATTCTGACTGCACTCCAGATCCTCGCCATTATGATGAGGAAGGAAAAACCTCTGGACGAACTGGCAAAGGTAATGGAGCCCCTGCCTCAAGTGCTCTATAATGTAAAGGTGAAAGAGAAGAGAGTACTTTCGGAAATCCCCGAGATCGAAGAGAAGATCAGGGAGATTGAGGAAAGCCTCAAAGATTCGGGAAGACTGCTGATTCGATATTCCGGAACAGAGCCCCTCCTCCGGATTATGGTGGAAGGAGAAGATGAGAAGAGGCTTCACGAGTTGGCAATGGTTTTAGTCCAGGAAGTGAAGAAACACCTTGGGACGATAGAACCCTAACACAATCATTTAATCAGGAGGGATCATGGCAAGGCTTGGAGTCAATATCGATCATGTAGCCACCGTAAGGCAGGCAAGAGGGGTCACTTACCCAGATCCCGTAGCGGCCGCCTCCATCGTGGAACTGGCAGGAGCCGATGGCATTGTGTGCCATCTGAGAGAAGATCGACGTCACATCCAGGATCGAGATCTCCGCCTCCTCAGGGAAGTCGTTCAAACCCAGCTCAATCTTGAGATGGCTGCTACCGAAGAGATGGTGAAAATCGCTCTTTTGACCAAGCCGGACATCGTCACATTGGTCCCGGAGAAAAGGGAGGAGTTGACCACCGAAGGAGGACTGGACGTGGTTAAGAACTTTCGTCCCCTGAAAAAGGCAATCCAGCGGCTCCATCAGGGAAATATTCCAGTCAGCCTCTTTGTCGATCCCGATAAGCATCAGATCAAGGCATCAGAAGAGGTCGGAGCAGAAGCAATTGAAATTCATACCGGCCATTTCTGCGAGGCAAAGACCAAGACACAGGCGGATGAGGAGTTAAAAAGGATTCTCGACGCTGTTGGGGAAGCTTCTCAGAGAAACCTACGGATTGCCGCCGGCCATGGTTTGAACTATGTCAATGTTCATCGGATCGCAGAAATTAAAGAGATTGAGGAACTCAACATCGGTCACAGCATCATCGCCCGGGCCGTCCTCGTGGGTCTGGATCGAGCAGTCCGAGAGATGATAGCTCTCATCCGATGAATAGAAATTTGTCGTTCGGAGTCAATCCTTTAAGACAGAGCACTCTAACAGAATACTCCGAACTCCGATCTACAATACTCCAAACAGATATGATGATCATCGGGACAGGCATTGACATTGTTCATATCGAACGGATCGAGCGCATCATGGGACGCTGGGGGAAACACTTCCTCACACGGGTCTTTACGGACGGAGAGATCTCTCGATGTCAACGCATGTCCCGTCCTCCAGAGTGTTTTGCCATCCGGTTCGCTGCCAAAGAAGCTTTTCTTAAGGCCATTGGTTCAGGGCTTCGGAATGGCATTCAATGGACAGATATCGAGGTGAAGAACGATCCAATGGGAAAGCCGTTCTTTTCTTTCTATCGAAAGGCGAGGGAGATGCTTGAGGCACATCAGGTTGAAAGGGCTCATCTGACCTTATCCCACGACCGACCTTTTGCCGTGGCACATGTCCTATTAGAGGGAAGAAACGATGAAGGTTGCGACCGCTGAACAGATGCAGGAATTGGACCGTAAGGCAATCGAAACGTATCGCATTCCAGGTATCCTCCTGATGGAGAATGCAGGCAGGGAAGCAACGGATGTCATCTGTACTTCCTTTCCGGACCTGCGCAACAAGAAGGTGGCTATCGTTGCAGGCAAGGGAAACAATGGAGGAGATGGGTTCGTCATCGCCCGCCACCTGATGAACCGTGGCATTCCGGTCAAAGTCATTCTCCTCACCGACCCAAAATCGCTCAGAGGAGATGCGGAGATCAATCATTATATCTTTCAACGAATGAAAGGAGAAGTCCTCCCAGCTCCTTCCGCAAAAGAGTATCAAAAGATGAAAAGGGATATCGAGAGGGCAGACCTTCTGGTCGATGCCATTTTCGGAACCGGACTCGATGCTGAAGTCAGGGGTTATTACAGAGAGGTAATCGACCATCTCAATGCTCTCCGAAAACCCATCATCGCTGTTGACATTCCCTCTGGATTGAATGCCAACACCGGAAAACCTCTCGGCACGGCCATTCGAGCAAGTCTCACCATCACCTTTGGTCTTCCAAAACTTGGTCTCCTTCTCTCACCCAAAACGGAATATGTGGGAGAGCTAAAAATTGTAGATATCGGAATCCCTAAAAGCCTGGTGGAGGAGGAGAAGATTCAAACCCATCTCCTTGAGAGAGAAGAGATCTTCCGGTTCCTATCCCTGTCCCGTCGTCCAGACACGCATAAGGGGGATTATGGCCATCTGCTGGTGATTTCTGGTTCTGTTGGAAAGACGGGGGCGGCGGCCATGGTTTGCGAGGCGGCACTCAGGATGGGAGCGGGATTGGTTACCCTGGCCATTCCTAAGAGCCTCAATCCCATAATGGAGATGAAGTTGACCGAAGTGATGACCGAACCCCTTCCAGAAACCCCTAAACAGACGCTCAGCCTAAAGGCGTTTCAACCCATCCTCCGTCTTTGTGAAAATAAGAGGGCCGTCGTCATTGGACCTGGGCTTGGGACTTTCAAAGAGACGCAATCGCTTATCCTCAAGTTGATCAAAGCCATTGACTTGCCCATGGTGATCGATGCCGATGGGCTCAACGCCCTGGCCACCCAACCCAAGACCTTACCCGTCCCGAACAGATCCATCGTTCTCACTCCCCATCCTGGAGAGATGGCCAGGTTGATCCATTCTACGGCTAAAGAAGTCCAGGACAATCGCATCGGCGTGGCAAAAGAGTTTTCCCAATCCACCCATGCCTACGTCATTCTCAAAGGTTATCGATCCCTGATTGTGACTCCAAAAGGAGAGGTGTATATCAATCCCACTGGAAATGCAGGTATGGCAACCGGAGGAACAGGCGATGTCTTAAGCGGAATGATAGGAGGACTTCTCAGCCAGGGATTTGATCTTCTTTCCTGTCTTAAGGCATCGGTCTATCTCCATGGACTTGCAGGGGATGAGGTGGCAAAGGAATTGGGCGAAAAATCGCTGATCGCCACAGATCTGATTCGAAAGATGCCCGCCCTTCTCCAGGGAGGCGTTTGATTCCAAAATAGAAGTTTGTTAGGATTGAAAATAGAAGATAGAGGAAAGTCCCATCAATAAGAGCCTCTGCTTGATCCATATAAGGGAGGTATGGGGAAATGAGAAGCGAGATGAGAAAGTTGGCCCGTATTGAACCCGGTCCCTATCCCTTTTTCTCCCTTTATCTCAATACCCGTTGGGACTCCGAGCAACAGCGCGAACGGATCCGACTCTTCATCAAGAATCAACTGAAGAAAGGGATGGAGGAAAGTCGAAAAAAGGAGGAGTGGGAAAAGGCCTTCCCAGAAGATCAGCAGCGGATCGAGAGGTTCGTGGAAGGATTGGTTCGCCATTGTTATGAGGAGGGAGTGGATGGGTTGGCGATTTTCTCGTGTAGTGCTTCCGATCTCTTCCTCACTTTCCCTTCCATCATTCCCTTTGATAATGCGTTTTATCTTTCTGATCAACCGGTCCTCCGACCTCTTGCCCAGCTTGCCTCCCAGTATCAGGACACGCTGGCCGTAATGGTGGAAACCGATTCAGCCAGACTCTTTGAAATCTCCCTTGAAGGGTTGCTTGCAGAATTCTCCATCGAGAGTTATGTCCCTGGTCGGCATGATCAGGGAGGCTGGGCCCAGATGAGATACCAGCGCCACATTCAGGACCATCTGAATCGACATCATAGAGAGGTCTCTGAACAGTTAACCGAACTGTTTGACACAGGCAGGTGGAAGAGAATCGTCCTCATCGGCCAGGATCGAACTCTTGCCAATTTCAAGGACTTTCTTCCGGAGCGGGTGAAGCAGAAGATTGCAGACAGCTTTTCTATCCCCTTTTCCGCGGAACGATCCAAAATCCTCAAACAGATGGTTGAACGTCTTTTCGAAAGGGAAAAAGAAGGGGTCTCTCGCGACATAGAAGGTTTAAAAGAGAAGACACCAGGGCGGGCGACTTTAGGATTGAATGGAACCCTTGAAGCCCTGAACAAAGGACAGGTTCAAACCCTTTATCTCCTGTCCTCCTTCAACCTACGTGGCCGTCTCTGCTCTCGATGCAGAGGCCTTGATTGGGTTCGGCCTCCACTCCCTTCTCAAGCCACCTGCCCTTTTTGCCAAGAAGGGATGAAAGAAGTCGATCTGGGTGAAGAAATGGTGAGATCGGTCCTCCGCCAGGATGGAGAAGTCCGATGGATTGATAAGCATCTCCTTTTGAAGGAGAATGATGGCGTGGGTGCCTCTTTAAGGTTTCCTTCTGCTCGTTCTGTCATTCAGTAAACCCCGTTAGAAAGTCTTCGACTTTCCAATGGGATGGCATACACGGAGCTTTCAACGCCGTGTCACCCCGTTTAGGGATAAATTTTGAACGGGGTAAAGGAGTGTTTCATGTTAGTCGAAATGAAGGTTAAGTTTTTAACATTCGATTCCACCTCGAATGGATTTGTCGTGCTCTTGATGGATCTATGGAACAAGACCGGGCTTCCCATTTGGATCGGACCCTTTGAGGCAAATGCCATCGCCATGAAACTGAAAAAGATTGAATCTCATCGGCCGATGACACACGACCTGATCCACAGCGTTCTCAAAACCCTTGAGTCTCGGGTGATCAAGATTGTCGTCAACGATCTGAAAGAAAATACTTACTATGCTCTGATTTACCTCAATCGTAGAGGAGAGGAGATCGTCATCGATTCTCGTCCAAGCGACGCCATTGCGATTGCCCTTGCTGTGGATGCCCCGATCTTCGTTTCAGAAGAGGTGATTGAAAAGGCCCGAACCATCGACTTTGAAAAAGAAGGGGATCAATTGAAAGAATGGCTTGAAAACCTCAACCCGGATGACTTTAAATATAAAGCCTAAAAACCCTTCAAATAAATTTTTGACATTTGAAATTGATTTGAAAGATGGTTTTTCTTTCTAAGAGCCCCTCCGAAACCAAACGCATTGGCAAACAGCTTGGAGGCATCCTTCAGCCGGGGGATATTGTCGCTTTGGTGGGAGAACTTGGAACGGGGAAGACACAGTTCATCAAGGGGCTCGCGGAGGGAGTCGGGGTTCATCCATCGGTATATGTCTCCAGTCCTTCTTTCACGCTCATCCACGAATACTCTGGAAGAGTGCCCCTTTATCATATGGATCTCTATCGGCTGGATGAACAGAGCGCAAAGGATTTGGGATTGGAAGAATATTTTCAAAGGGAGGGCATCACCGTGATGGAATGGGCTGACAGGATTCTTGCTTTACTTCCCCATCAGCTTCTCTGGATACATCTCCATTACACCGGTCAACAGACTCGATCCATCGAGGTCATCCCGAAAGGGAAAAGATATGAAGAACGAATGAACCGATTGCGGATTTCGGATTGCGGATTTCGGAATTTAGTAACCTCGGATTATTAATTTGTCATTCCGCAATCCGCAATCGACATTCCGCATTCGGTGTGGGAGGTTAACTATGGCATTGGTCGTCCAAAAATATGGTGGGACATCGGTAGGTGATATCGAACGAATTCGAAATGTGGCTCGTAGAGTGATCCGAACGAGAGACGAAGGCCATCAGGTGGTCGTGGTCGTTTCAGCAATGGCTGGTGAAACGGATAAGCTGATCCGCCTCGCTTACCAGATCACTCCCGAACCCGATGAGAGAGAGATGGATGTATTGATCTCTACCGGCGAACAGGTCTCCATTGCCCTGTTGGCGATGGCTCTGAAGTCGATGGGCTGTGATGCAAAATCCTACCTTGGATTCCAGATCAAAATTGCTACGGACAGTGCCTTCGGAAAGGCAAGGATCACCGGAATCGATTCGGAGAAGATGCTTGAAGATTTAAAAAACGGAAAGGTGGTGGTCGTAGCCGGATTCCAGGGCGTGGATGAATCCGAAAACATCACCACCCTGGGCCGGGGAGGCTCGGATACGACGGCAGTGGCGGTGGCGGCAGCGATCCGAGCAGATGTCTGTGAGATTTACACCGATGTGGATGGTGTCTATACCACCGATCCCAATATCTGTTCCAAGGCGCGGAAGCTCTCAAGGATCTCCTATGACGAAATGCTTGAAATGGCCAGTTTGGGAGCCAAAGTCCTTCAAATCCGTTCCGTAGAGTTTGCAAAGAAATATGATGTCCCCATTCACGTGAGATCGTCATTCAACGATCATCCAGGAACAATTGTCTGCAAGGAGGAGAGAGAGATGGAAAGGGTCGTGGTTTCAGGAGTAACATATAACAAAAATGAGGCGAAGATTGAGGTCATGCGGGTTCCCGATGTGCCAGGCGTGGCGGCTAAATTATTTAAACCCATTGCCGATGCCAATATTGTGGTCGATATGATTATCCAGACCTCCAGTACAGAAAAAGGTTGTGCAGATGTGGCCTTCACGGTCCCCAAAACCGATTTCTCCAAAGCCTTGCAAATTGTTCGAGAACAAGTCAAGGAGATTGGAGGGAAAGAAGTGCTCTCGGATGAAAACATCGCCAAGGTCTCCATCATCGGCGTAGGCATGAGGAGCCATTCCAATGTCGCCGCCCAGATGTTTTCTGCTCTGGCGAAAGAAGGCATCAACATTCAGATGATCTCTACCTCAGAGATTAAAATCTCCTGCGTCATCGATTCAAAATATACTGAACTTGCCGTCCGCGCCCTTCACGATGCCTTTGAGCTGGACAAACCGACCGTCACGGAAGAACCATGAGAAGAACCCATATCCAAACCCCGAATTCCAAATAAGCTCCAATTCGCTAATGGCTAAAACATCTTTCAGACATTTTTGAATTGGAAAAATGGTTTGGTGCTTGAAGATGAAAATTGGGTGATTTCAGCGACGCGTTCTGAAAGGAGCCATTTTTTGAAAAGGTCGAATACCATCAAGATCTACGACACTACCCTTCGGGATGGTTCCCAAGCGGAGGACATTGCTTTCTCCGTTGAGGATAAAATGCGAATTGCCCAAAAATTAGATGAACTGGGAATCCACTACATCGAGGGAGGCTGGCCTGGGTCCAATCCAAAAGATCTTCAATTTTTTAACCAAATCCGATCGATCCCTTTCGCTCATGCAAAGATCGTGGCCTTTGGAAGCACCTGCCGGGCAGGTGTTTCGGCCGAAGAAGATGCCAATCTCCAGGCCCTGTTGGATGCACGAACTCAAGTGGTGACAATCTTCGGGAAATCCTGGGATCTGCATGTTTTGGAGGCGTTGAACATCAGCCTCGATCAGAATCTCGAGATCATTTCCCAGTCGATCCGTTTTTTGAAGAAAAGGGTCCCGGAAGTCATCTTTGATGCCGAACACTTTTTTGATGGGTTTAAGCATAACCCCTCCTATGCCCTCTCTGTCCTGAAGACTGCTCAAGAATCGCAAGCCGACTGGATCGTCCTCTGCGATACGAACGGGGGCACCCTTCCCCAGGATCTCCAGCAGGCCATTCGTGAAGTCAAGAAGGAAATTGTTCGTCCTTTAGGGATTCATGTCCATAATGATGCTGAACTGGCGGTTGCCAATTCTCTTCTTGCCGTTCAAGAAGGGGTGGCCCAGGTTCATGGAACGATCAATGGTTATGGGGAACGCTGCGGGAATGCCAATCTCTGTTCCATTCTTCCTAATCTCAAATTAAAGATGGGGATCGATTGTCTGACCGATGCTCAGCTCATGAAGATGACCGAAGTCTCCCGCTTCGTCTCGGAACTGGCCAATCTCCCTCATCCCAAATACCTCCCTTATGTGGGAGAGAGTGCCTTTGCCCATAAAGGGGGCGTTCATGTGAGCGCCATCCGGAAAAGCCCGCTGACTTATGAGCATATAAAGCCCGAACAGGTTGGAAACCGACAGAGAGTTCTCATCTCCGATCTTTCCGGGGAGTCCAACATCCTCTATAAAGCGGCTGAGTTTGGGATCGATCTGGAAAGCAAAGATCCTAACGTCCGCACCATTCTGGATAACCTGAAACAACTGGAACATAAAGGATTTCAATTTGAAGGGGCAGAGGGTTCTTTCGAAATCCTGATCAAAAAGGCACTTGGGAAACACAGGAGATTCTTTGAGCTTCTTGGGTTTCGCGTGATGGTCGAAAAAAAGGAGGAGGAAGATCCCCCCCTTTCGGAAGCGACGATCATGGTTCGTGTCGGAGGCCAGGTCGAACATACAGCGGCACTGGGAAACGGTCCGGTCAATGCCCTGGACAATGCGCTCCGTAAAGCTCTTGAAAAGTTCTATCCTGAATTGAAAGAGGTGAAACTTCTCGATTACAAAGTCAGGATTCTCTCCACCAAAGATGGGACGGCGGCACAGACGAGGGTCCTGATCGAATCTGGAGATGGCGAATCAACGTGGGGAACGGTAGGGGTATCTGAAAACATCATTCAGGCAAGCTGGCAAGCGCTTGTTGACTCCATTGATTACAAACTCTTAAAGAAAGAAAACTTTTAAATCATATCCGATATTGAATGGGGATCTTACACCTAAAAACTGCTTTAAAATCTAAACTTCTCACACTCTCTTCCAAACTTCCCAACTTAAAACAGATAAAATATCTCTCCCTTTCCCAGCAATATCTTCTGTTCGTTCTGGCTGTCTTCCTCATCTTCCTCTTTTATTATAAATTCTATTCTTCCTCTTCCTCTTTGCAAGAAGAGGTTCGGAAAGAGTTTGTCATTGAAGTCATGGGAGAGGTTCAGAAGCCCGGAATCTATGTTTTCTCCCATTCCCCTTCCCTGAAGGATGTGATTGAAAAGGCAGGAGGCTTAAAAGAACCGATCACGTTTGACTCAGATAGATTGAAAGAGACTCTTGAGACGGGAACCCTCATCGCAGTTCAAAAAAGATCTTTCTCCCCCCTTCCGGAAAATGGTTCGGAGAAAGGAGGACAGATCACCGTTCGGATCAAAAGGATGGAAGCCAATAAATTGCTTCTCTTCCAGATCCCCCTCAATCTTAATCAGGTCTCTGCAGAGGACCTTTGCCTCCTCCCGGGTATCGGCGAATCACTGGCACGTGAGATCCTTACCTACCGGCAGAGGCAAAAAGGGTTCCGTTCGGTCGAGGAACTGAGAAATGTAAACGGGATCAGCGACAAAAAATTGGAAATCCTTAAACCTTTTCTAACCGTATCGCCTCAATAAATAGGCAAGGATCGCTCTCTTATATTTGACAAAATCGCACAAATTCTTATGAAGGATTAAGACAACGATGGCTGGATCTACCTTGTCGTATTGATGAACCACGACATTTCTAATGTTGCCATTTTTTCCATCGCATCGAATAATTTTCTGCCAATCATTCTGTGCTCCATCAATACCTGGAACGTATCAGCATATCCCACCGGCACCCTCATTTCTTGATCCGAAATGATGTGATTGGCATTATCTATGCAAACCTCGATGAGGATTTGTAATATCCTTTCTACGATTCTCTGGGTTTTCCAATCCTTATAACCCCTTCTTTTCCAGTTCCATCACCTTCTCAAAGGCCTTACCCATTTACAGCATAAAAGAAGAAGGAATTGATTTGACTGAAAAAATTCACACTATCCTCCTCCTTGGAGGGAAAATGCTTGCACCAGAAGATCTTGTAATACAGTGATTGTTTTGACTTAAGTCAATGATTTTTTCCTTTTTTTAAGAGATTTTAATTCCATAAAAACGATTTCTTTAATCCTTAAATCAATCTAATCCATTCATATAAAAAGGAGGTCCATTATGGAGAAAAAAGCGGCAAGGAATTTCTTTATCTGGGGAACGGTCGTCTGCACGGCTGTCTTCATATGGCTCACCATCGATACCCATTCGACCATTCCAAAACGCACCAACACGGATAAATTGACGGATGAAGTCGTTTCAGGAAAGAGGGTCTGGCACAAGTATAACTGCAATGATTGCCACACGATCCTCGGTATTGGAGCCTATTATGCTCCGGATATGACCAAGGTCTATTCCTCCCGAGGCGAGATTTGGTTAAAGCAGTTTTTAAAAAATCCAGAGTCACCCGATCCCTATAGAAGAAAGATGCCCAACCAAAACCTTTCAGAAGATGAGATCAATAAACTGGTTACTTTCTTGAAATGGGTGGACGCGATTGATACCAACCAATGGCCTCCCAAGCCGATTACTGTGGCAAAAGTGACAGGAGCCCCTCTCGAAGAGACCGCACAAATTTTAAAAGGTAAAAATATTTATAACCAGAATCGTTGTGATCTCTGCCATCGTATAGGAGGTTTGGGGGGTGTCATTGGTCCTGATCTCTCCCAGGTGGGTGCGAAGCGGGATGCCCAATGGCTTTCGAATCTGATTAAAAATCCGAAATCGATCAACCCGAACACACAAATGCCTGCCTATCCTCAGCTTTCCGAAGATGAGGTTCAGGCTCTGGCCAGCTTCCTGGCAGGACTCAAATAAATGCGGGTTTTTCGGATTTCGGAATTTAAATTCATGATGAAATGGTTTTATTCCGCAATCCGAACTCCGTAATCTGAAATCGCAAAAGGAGGAAAATATGATTTACGAATCACAAAAAGTGGCCATTAAATATTTTGTCATCTCTGCTGTTTTCTTTGGACTTCAAGTCATCATCGGGCTTCTCTTGGCAGCCAAGTATGCCTGGCCCGATCCTCTGATTGGAATCATTCCCTTCAACACGGCAAGAGCCATCCATACGAACCTCCTTGTCGTCTGGTTGCTTTTCGGGTTTATGGGGGGCACTTACTACATTGTTCCGGAGGAGTCCGGGACAGAGCTCTACAGCATGAAGCTTGCCAACCTCCAATTCTGGCTTCTTTTGATCGGGGGGCTTGTGGCAGTAGTTGGCTTTCTTTTCGGCTGGACCGCCGGAAGGCCCCTCCTCGAATTGCCCGTTGAATTGAAATGGGCAATCGTCGTCATCGCTCTCCTCTTCATCTTCAATGTCTTCATGACGATGATTCGGACCAAAAAATGGACAGCCATTCAAGGCATGCTCTTAGGAGGCATTGTGATGCTCGCGGTCATGTGGCTCTTTGGAATCCCATTCTTCAAGAACCTCACCCTTGACTATTATTATTGGTGGTGGGTCGTCCATCTCTGGGTAGAAGGAGCCTTTGAATTGATTGCCGCTTCCATTATGGCTTTTGTGCTGCTCAAGTTAACGGGTGTGGAACGTCAGGTGATTGAAAAATGGCTCTATATCGAAGTAGGCCTTGTTCTCATCACTGGTATCATTGGAACAGGCCACCACTATTACTGGATCGGAACGCCCGAATACTGGCTCTGGTGGGGAGGGATCTTCAGTGCCCTGGAACCTGTTCCCATCCTGTTCATGGTTTTTGATACTCTAAATCATGTCCGACATCGGAAGCTGGAGATTAAAAACCGCCTGGCTCTCTATTGGGCCGTTGGATGTGCGATCTTTCATTTTATTGGTGCAGGAGTCTGGGGAATCATCCATACACTTCCGCAGGTCAATCGATGGACCCATGGGACACAGGTCACCACCTCTCATGGCCATATGGCCTTCTTCGGGGCCTATGCCATGCTCGTCCTGACGGTCGTCTATTTTGCCCTCCCAAAATTGAAAGGACTGGAAAAATTTAACCAGAAAAAAGGCTTCTGGGCTTTCTGGATCACAACAACCTCCATGATGTTGATGGGGCTTGCCTTCGGAGCCGCCGGATTGATTCAATCTTACTTTCAGAGAGGACTGGGGATAGACTTTCTCACTGTTCAAGAATTTATGAAACCCTGGATTATTGGGGTTTTTTTCACGGGAATTGCCTTCCTGATCGGGACTTGGATTTATGTCATTGATGTCCTGAGTTTGGCAACGGAGAAGAGCTAATATTGCCTGGAATAATGGATGACTGGAATGATGGGTTTAGGTTTTACTTCCATTCTGTCCTCTCAACCCTCCATCATTCCTTTAGGTTAAAATGATGTCTTCAGTAATTGCTGAAACGATAGAGATCATCAAAGAGAGGTCTCCGGTTCCGCTTCAGGAGATATGGATCGAGGAGCTCGTCCTCGGTATTTTCTTCACGGGCGTGAAGCTATCCACAGGCCATGGTGGTTGTGCCTTCACGCCCATTGGAGAGGTTCCAGAGGCAGTCTGCTGTCCGACTTCAGCGGCTCGAATGCCACCGGCAGGAAATCTGGATGGACAATCTGTCTCTCAAATCATCCCTTACGCACTCGACTCAAATGTCCTCAAAAGCGCCATTGGCATTGCCACCCTCAACGGGCTTTCACAATGGATCATCGAATCAGGAAATGAAAAGGAAGACGAACTGGTGGAGGGAAAAGATGGCTTTGACCTCCTTGACATCCAGCCTTACGAAACGGTCTCTCTGGTGGGCGCCTTCGGCCCCTACATCAAGAGGTTGAAGGCAATGGGAAATCCCTTCTTTATCCTCGAAAAGAGCCGTCAGACGCTGAGGCCGGATGAGATGAAATATTTCAAACCCGATTCCGAAATGAAAACAGCCATCGAGAATTCCCGGGTAGTGATCATCACTGGAACCGCCATCGTCAATCATACGATCGATACCGTTCTCTCTTGTATCAACGAGGAAAAACGTATAGCCATCATTGGCCCCACTGCCAGCCTCGTTCCGGACGCCTTTTTCAGAAGGGGTGTTAATGTGATGGCTGGCATTCGTATCTTCAATCCCGACCGGATGCTCAAAATCTTGAGCCAGGGAGGCTCTGCCTACCATCTTCTGAAGGAGTGTTCTGAAAAGATCGCCTTTATTCAGGAGAGGGAGATTTGATCTAAAAAGTGCCTAACTGACATGCACGGATTTTTAGCCCTAAGGTTTCACAGGCGGTTGAGACCGCTTTTCTCTCTACCCCAAGACGGTCGGCTATCGCCCAAGCTGTTGCACACGTTACCCTGCCATTCTCCGCCGCCTCCCTGAGGGCATTTTCTATTATCTCTGGAACCGAACCAGCGGCACGGATGTCTTTCCCGTGGTTCGGTTTATCCCCCCAGCCGAAGAGACCCAGCTGACATTGTTTGATCTTGATCTCCAGTAGGTCAGCGGTGCGTCCTACATCGGAGAGAGTGACCTGAAGCTCTTTTGAAATCTTTTCAGCCATCCCACACGCAAGCTCGCCACCCGTAGATTTCTCCTGAATCGCCTTGGCAATCCGCTCATTAGGTTGTGTTCCATGTGGATGCTTTGAGGCATACTTACCGAAATATTCGTGAGTCATTTTTGTAAACCTCCTCCAATTCTGATCGATTTTCTTGACGATATCAATCCATTCCCCTTGACTCCGTGAGGAAGCCACGCAGAGAACTGCTGAAGGGGTAGCGTTTGTTTCCTTTTCAGTCAATACGGGGTTTTCTCTTATCTCCCCTCCCGGGGATGGGACCGGGATAAACCGATGCTCTTTTTATAGATCAAGACCCATTTTAAATCATTTGACTTAAGTCAAAGACAATGGTAAAAATTTTTTATATATTAATACAACCTTTCGCCTTCCCTCCAACAGGAAGATTCTTGATTAAAATTAACCAAATTTACCTTATTAATCAATGAGGAAGGAGGTGAAAAAGAGTTCCAATCTATCTCTTAAAACCTATAACATTGAAGTTCAAATCGAAAGGAGGACAGTCAAGAATGAATTGGAGAATACTCCGGATAATTCCCTTCTTTTTAGGAGGAATCTTTCTATTCTCAACAGCCTTTGCACAAGTATGTGTGGAGTGCCATAAGAGGGTAACGCCTGGTATTGTCAATGATTGGCAACTGAGTAAACATAGCAAGAGCAAAATTGGTTGTGCAGAATGTCACGGCTCTGAGCACAAGTCCCGCCAAGATGTGGCAAAAGCAAAGATCCCTACTCCTGATACCTGTGCTACCTGCCATGATAAACGTGTAAAAGAGTTTAAGGCAGGGAAACACGCTCTGGCCTGGACAGCAATGAAAGCCATGCCCACTGCCCACTGGCAACCCATGTCCTTAATGGAAGGTATGAAAGGCTGCGGAGGGTGCCATAAGATTGGAATCAAGACCGAAGCTGAAATGAAAGAATTAAAAAAGACAGGGGCTGGCTTTGGGGTGGCCTCCTGCGATGCCTGCCATACGCGGCACACCTTTTCCGTGGTCGAGGCAAAACAGCCTCAAGCCTGCCAGACCTGTCATATGGGTTTTGATCATCCCCAGTGGGAGATGTATTCAGGATCAAAACATGGAGTTCGTTTTCTACTGAAACAGAACAAAACCCTTCCAGCAACAGCCTCAGCCCCAACCTGTCAGACCTGTCACATGCAAGATGGAAATCATGAAGTGCGAACGGCGTGGGGATTTCTCGCTGTTCGGCTTCCGATGCCTGAGGATAAGCAATGGGCTGCAGATCGTGTCACCATCCTCCAGGGGCTTGGAGTGCTGGATCCTGATGGAAAGCCCACTGGAAGGATTGAGGCCGTCAAAGCCGCCGATTTGGCTCGATTGACTCAGGAAAGCTGGCAAAAGGAGCGCGATAAAATGTTAAAGGCATGTAACAAGTGCCATTCCATCAACTTTGCAAAAGCAGAACTTGAGAAAGGAGATCAAATCATCAAGGATGCGGACAGACTGATGGCAGAAGCGATTCGCATTGTCGCTGACCTTTACAAAGACGGCATTCTTCCAAAACCACAGAATTATGCTCATCCCTTTCCCGATCTGCTCACCTTCCACGATGCTCCAACAACGATCGAACAGAAACTCTTTGTAATGTTCCTCGAACACCGGATGAGGACTTTCCAGGGAACCTTTCATGCCAACCCTGATTATGCCCTCTGGTATGGCTGGAGCAAAATGCAGCAGAGTTTGACCGAAATTAAAGAGAAGGCGGCGGAATTGCGCGCAAAAGCCAAAAAGTAATGATTGGGGAGGAATTCCCGGAAAGGGAATTCCTCCTGCATTCTTTCATTACTTGAACCCAAAAACATTCGAAGATTCTTTTAAAAAACCTCAAATCGAAATCTCAGATGGTGAAGGATAAAACTTTCACTTACTAACTCCTCCGTCTCTGGAGCCTAAAAGGATCTGGGGACTCTTTCTCTCAACCCTTGAAGAACCCCATCTTCTAACTACCTCTTGCATCGTATCCCGTATTCTTCTAAAATAATCAAACGATGAAGATCCTATGGCGATGCTGTTTGATCGGATGTTTCTTTTTCCTGTCCCATCAGATGCCGGCGCATGCGACGCCAGAATATGCTGAACAGACGAGGTGGGACTGTCAACATTGTCATGCCGAACCGACGGGCGGTCCTATGACAGAGGCAGGAGAGGAGTTTAGGAATGACCTCAAAGCGAGAGGCCTATATCGACCACTAAAGCCTTTGCAAAAGGTGGTCCGGTTATTCATTGGTTATCTCCACCTTCTCACAGCCATCGCTTGGTTCGGAACCATTCTCTATGTCCACATCCTCTTAAAACCCGCCTATGCGGCAAAGGGACTCCCAAAGGGTGAATTGATTCTCGGTTGGTCCGGCATCCTTCTTCTGACAGCAACCGGCATTCCTCTCACCATCGCAAGGATTCCAACCTGGGAAGCTTTTTTGACTACCAGATTCGGAATCCTTTTGGGTATGAAATTGATTCTATTTTTCATCATGGCCAGTTCTGCAGCGGTGGTCACCTTTGTGATCGGGCCAAAGTTGAAGAAAAAGATGGCTCAGCCCATTTTAGAGAAAAAGAGGGAATATACCATCGAAGAATTATCTCGTTTCGATGGTACCGAAAAAAAGCCTGCCTATATTGCTTACAATGGAAAAATTTATGACGTCAGTTCAAGCAAACTCTGGATCGAAGGGAATCACGTAAGAAAACATCTTGCAGGAAATGACTTAACGGAAGCCCTTCGAACAGCCCCTCACGGAGATGAAAAGATTCTAAAAATGCCAATGGTTGGTGAATTGTTACCGGCGGGCATCCCTCCAAAAAAATCCGCACCTGAAAAAGTCTTTTATGGGATGGCTTATATGAACTTATTCTTTGTCTTCCTGATCACCTTCATCATCGCCCTGTGGCGCTGGTGGTAGTTTCTCTCCCTTCTTGCCAGCACGATAGCCTTTGCCCCTCTCCCGAATCCTCAATTTGAGCCATGTTTTCACCCTTCACAAGAGACTGCGTCTTCATTTGAAACCACCCGACCTTTTCAAAAAGGGAGAGGCAGTCAGTTGGAAGAGATTGAGAAAGGACTACTCCTCCGGTGGGATCACCCTTTCGCCGATCATCCATTCATGGCCCAGGGCAGCGCGCCATTCGAGCATATCGAGGCGAAAGGATTCATAATCTTTCTTCACAGACTCATATAATCGGGCGTTTTCAAATGCAATCGCGCCAAGGTTGGCCACCGCCCCCACAAAATACATGTCATCCAGCGTAAAGTACCGCCTCTCTCCAGAATAGACCCGAACCACACCAATGATGTCTTCTCTGAGCGTCATGGGAACCGAAAGAATGGAGACAATCCCTTCTTTCTTGGCCTGCTCCTGATACTGAACACGAGGATCGACCGTCGCATCGAGAATGGCTACAGGCTTCCCTTCTAAGGCTTCTGAAATACTCTTGTCGGCGGATACCGGCCCTTTTCTGACGTACCATTCACTCAGTCCAAAGGCTGCGGTATGGAGCAAGACCTTTCGGTCTGGCGATAGGAGCATCAGTGAACAGCCTTTTGCCCCCATGGCCTTCGCCACCCCCTCCACGAAAGACTGAAGGATGGATTCTGGTGAACGTGCAGAATTAATGGTTGCGGCAAGTTCATAAAGACTCGTAAAATATTGTTCCTTATTGCTTTCCATCGTTGCACCTCCTTTATTTGAATGGTTCTGGGTAAATAAAAAAGCCGTGAGAACAATTTCCCACGGCCCCAAACATGAAGGGCCGTGTCCTATTAATCGTCCCACGGCCCTCGCTGATGAATCTTTTATTTACTCTTTAATGATCAGCTGAAGACAGTGGGTAAACTTTAATTGAATAAAAACGGCAAAAGTTATCACCACTGTTAGAATGAAAAACGTGAAGCTGATCCATTTCTGCCTATTCACTTTTTAATTTTATTCTACACCGTTAAATAACCTTGTCAAGAAAAATATAAATCACATCGTAATGCCTCACTCTCCCGTGGTCATTCACCGGCGATTGGGTAGGAATGTTGTAGAAAATCTTATAGCGGAAACCTCTCACGGTCTGCTGACTATAGGCGGTCCTGCCCATTCCAAGAAGAGGCCAGACATTGAGGAGGGTGACCCTCACCACACTTCGTTATCAATGAACCGCTTTTATAGATTTTCGGAAACAGGCCTGCCCCATCGCCGGATTTTCCCCCGCTTCAGTGAGGCATGACATCACATCTTTCCCTTCAGTTCCAATGCTTCATTGATCAATTGGGTGACCTGTTCGAAATTGAAAGGTTTAGAGATGACCAGGTCAATTCCGTTTTCACTCATCTTCTCTTTGTTAAGCTCCATCCCCCAACCGGTAATCATAGCAATAGGTACCTTTGGGTTCAAGGCTTTCAAGGTTTTTCCAACCTCCCAGCCTGAGATCTTTGGCATACCAAGATCGGTAAAAACCAAATCAAAAGGTTGTTGTTTAAATCGCTCGATTCCTTCGTCTCCGTCAGAAGCCACCTCTACTTGATGACCCTTTGCCGTCAACATCCGAGATAAGACATCTCTTACGGCTTCCTCATCGTCAATCACAAGGATTTTTGCCGAGCGCATCAACCCCATAGGTTTCTCTAACCGTTTCTCGACTTCTTTCACCTCTTCGCCATAACCCATGGGGAGATGAAGAATGAAGGTGGTCCCTTTTCCATACTCGCTCTCGACCAAGATCTCTCCACCATGTCTTTTGATGATTCCGTAGGACACACTCATTCCAAGTCCGGAACTTGTCACCCCTTTTGTGGTAAAGAAAGGATCGAAAATTCTTTTTCTGACTTCTTCGGTCATGCCGATGCCGGTATCTTCAATTCTCATCTCCACCCAGTCCTCTGAATGCGCTTGGGTAGAGAGTGTGATCTGACCTCCCCTGGGCATTGCATCAACGGCGTTAAAGATGATATTCGTCAATACTTCCCTGAGCTCTGATGGATTTCCCAAAATGGGGGGGATCTTTCCAAGTTTTTTTACCAACTCAATATGGATTCCCTTCTTCTGGGCTTGATCCTTCCATCGGGGCTCTGTAATCGCTGCCACCTCTTGGATAAGGTCATTCAGGGAGAGCGGTATGAACTCTCGGTCTCTTCTCTTTCCGGTAAAATCCTGAATACGGCGAACAGTCTCCGCGCCGTCTTTGGACGCCTTTTCGATCGTTTTTAAACGTTCCTTAATTTCTTCGGGTCCATAATGGTCGAAGGAATGAAGAAGGAGTTGAATGTTTCCCAGAATGACGGCCAGAACATTATTAAAATCATGGGCCACGCCACTTGCCATCTCGCCCATAGCCCTCAATTTCTCTGCTTGAATCACCTGATCCTGTGCCTGTTTCAACTCTTGGAGGGTCTTTTTCAAATCGGAAAAAAGTTGCGCATTCTCAATGAATACGCTCACCTGTGATGCAAGGGCAGAGAGAGCTTTGAGATCTTCTTCATCAAACCCCATTATTTCTTCGCTCTCGATATCCAGAACACCCATGACCTGGTCTCTGATCTTTAGCGGAAAGGCTGCTTCTGATTTCACATCGGAATATTCCTGGATATACCTTGGCTCCTTTGAAACATCTGGAACATAGAGGAATTCCCCAGATTCTGCCACGTGACCTACGATGCCATCGAGGCCAACTCGAAATCTTAAATGATTTACTTCATTGAGGTCACGACCGATCACCTGTCGGATATAGAGTTCCTGTTTCTCCCGATCGAGAAACAGAATGGCACATAACCTATATCCCCATTGGGCCCTGAGAAGCTCCAGTGCATTCTTGAGCAATTCGTCGAGGTCGAGGGTGGAGGAAAGTTTTTTGCTCACTTCATAGAGTGCGGTCAATTGTCTGATTTTAGCTAATGAATCCTCATAAAGCTGGGCATTTCCAATAGCGATAGCCGCCTGCTGTGCAAAGGATGAAAGCAGGTCAATCTCATTCTGTCCAAAATGCTGTTGGGGGTTGGAGGTTGCAATGATCATTGCTCCGATGACCATTTCTCTGACCGTCAGAGGAACCCCTAAAACTTCTTTTAGATGAAAAGGGTCGAGTTCTTTCAAACGATTAGGATGGATATCATAATGTTCATACACCACTGGTCTCTTCTTTTTTAAAACCTCTGCGCCCACTCCTTTGGAGGAGGGAGAAATCTCCATGCCAATTAAGGTTTCCGTTAAGCCTTGGGCAACCACATAGACATAAGTCTGTTTCCTGTGATCCCAGAGAACAATGGATCCCGCTTCCGCTTTTAAGAGTTCAATCGCACTCTGTATGATTTTTTTAAGAATGACTTGCAGTTCGAGTTTGGAAACAATTTCTTGACCGATGGCATAGAGGGTCTTCTGTTCCTCAAGGCGACGGACATTCTCCGAATAAAGGGAGGCCCTTTCAAAAGCACCACTGATGATCTGTCCAATAGAATGGAAAAGGTTTTGTGTGGATGGCGAAAAAGTGTGTTGTTCTTTCAATGCAATATTGAGGGTCCCGTAAATCTTTTCCCTTGATTTAATCGGAACCACAGCAAGGGATTTCAAGCCTTCTTCAATGGCAAAAGGAATCGCCTCCGGGTAGCTGGGATAGTCATCAATAAAGAGCGGTTCTCCTGTAAGGGCCGCCTTTCCGGTTGCCCCCTCTCCTAACTTCAGCCGTTTCATTCCTTTCGTAAAGGCCATTGAAAACCCTCGATGAGCCGCATAGACCAACTCACCGGTTTTCTTTTCTAAAAGATAGATGCCCACCGCCTGAATGTTCGTCATCTCAACGATTTTATCCAGACTTCTGTTCAATATTTCATCGAAATCGATCGATTCGTTGACTGCTTGACTGATGGCGTTGAGAATCGAAAGTTCTCGGTTGAGCTTTAAAATCTCTTCGTTTTTCCCCTGCTTTTGCTTACCCTTCATGTGAGCCTATCTCCCTATGATTCCCTCCCGTTGAAAAGTTCAGAACCCTTTTTGAGAGAAGAGATACCTTCCACCCATCCAATCGCCATTGCCGATAGGAATCATAAGATTCACTCCACTAAGATCAATCCGAAGATGTTCTGCGCCTCCCCTTGCGTCTTCACCACCTGAATGGGAAACCCACTATTTCTTGCGGTTTGATAGACATCCACTCCACACGCTTCCATAGAAGGTCGTGCCTCCATACCTCGTTGACATGGGTTGTTCACATCGCACTCTTTGCAAAGCCGACAGGGTCCCGAGGTCATACATAGGGCTTTATAATAGCCATCCAAGAAAATGTCAATTTCGAGCCGAATCACCATCTCATTAAACCGTTTCGTTTCCTCTCTTCTCTTGCTTCCGTCCGCGATGTGCCGATGAAGCAGGATCGCTTTTTGATAGGAATCGATGACTCTCCGGGTAACCTCTGGAGTCGGAGTATGGGGTGGACAACAATGACTCCTGCCGAAACCTGGACACCCGAACTGGCATTTCAATCTTACCCACTCTGCGGTCACCACGGTACGTGGATCGATGGCTTTGGCGCCATCAGCCCCTCTCTCAAGAGCCTGATGGCAATATTCTTCGATGGATTTCATTCTGTCTCCATTTCCCTCCCTTCCTGGTTATCTGTCACCATCTCTTTATTCCGAGGCACATCCCAATCTCCAAATAAATATCCATCGTCAATATCCCTATAACCAAAAAAGGGGAAATAGACCATTTCAACATTTTTGGTAATGAGTCATGGGTGATGATTTGGTGATTGGTGTTTGGATTTTGGTGATGATTGTTTTACTTACTCCCTCCCAGTTCCCTGATCTCCTTCTGAGCCTCTTCTCTCTCTGGACTTCCTTTTTCAAGCCAATCGAGAGAGGTTCGGAAATGTAGCAGGGCACTTCTGTCCTCCCCCCTCAACCTAAAATACCTCCCGAAATGGAAGTGGGAAAGCCCCTTCTGCCCCATTCTTCCATATACAGACCCGAGACGATGATGGACTTCCATCCATTCCGGGTAATCCTTTTTAACCTGCAGGAAGATGGGTAACGCCTGCGAATAATTTCCCTTTTCCTGATAGCACTTCCCGAGAAAAAATAGTGCCAGCAAATCCCCCTCTCTCTTCGCTGTGTTTTGAGAGAGGGATCGGGCCAATTTTAGATAATCCATCGCTGGGTCCAGTTTACCCAAATGGAAGGAGGTGATTCCCAATTCCCTGAGAAAATCTTGATCATTCTGAGCGAGCGCATACCCCCGTTCAAACGCCTCCATCGATTTGTCCAAACGTCCCATCTTCCGGTAAGCGAGCCCAAGGCCATAAAAATGCTCCGCATCCTGTGGGTTGGCATCGACCAAAGATTGGAAGTGGTTTACTGCCATATGGGGCTCCCTCTCCTCCACAAAGGCTTTTGCTTGAATCTTTCGAAACGGCCCTAAGGTTTGATAGGGCCCGGTTGTTTTTGGTCCAGTCTGAATAAGATTTTCCATCAATGCAATGCGATTTTCAACTGCGGGGTGAGTGGAGAGATAGGCTGGCACACTTGGGCCAGAGGTCAGGCTAATTTTATGAATCTTCGTCATAAAGGTGAGTAGCCCCCGCGGGTCATAACCGGCTCTTATGAGGTAGTTTAGAGCGTTTTGATCTGCTTCCACCTCCATATCACGAGTATATTTCAGCACCAGCGCTTCGGTGGCGGCCATGGCCGTAACGGCCACTGCTTCGGAAGCTTTTCCTCCCCCTCCTATCAATGCCCCTGCGATCATGGCCGCCAAGGAGGCAATATTAAGTCGTTTGGAGCGTTCTATCAGTTGTGCGACATGCCTGGACATGACATGTGCAATTTCATGGCCCACTACCGCGGCGATTTCTTGTTCGTTTTCTGCAGTGACCAAAAGCCCGGTGGTCAGGAAGATATGCCCTCCTGGAATGGCAAAGGCATTTGGCTCTGTTCCTTTGATAAGATAAAACTTAAACTCAAAAGGCGTGGGCCCTACATGCGCGAGGAGAGAGTTGCCGATGCGGTTGATGTATGTCTGAAGTGTCATATCTTTGACCCAATCGACCTGTTTCTCCATGGCAAGGAGGATCTGCCTCCCCAATTTTTTCTCATCCTCAGTGGTCATACCTTGCGAAGTGCTGATAGGGAAAGCAATGAAAAGACAGAAGAAACAAAGAAGGATCCAAAATCTATTTCTATTTCCAAAAAACATGGGAATCTCGCTTGAAGCCCGTTTTTAAAGCTTATCTTAACACGTTCTACCCATGGCGACAACGAAAAAAAAACCCTATATATCCTCTCCATTTGGGTGGGGTTTGGATGGTGGGAGTAAGAGGATATATAGGGCTATAAAAATCGATCTTTCGGTTAGGGTTAGGAAGCCCGTTTCGTCTAAGGTGAATGGGTTAGGTTAAATTAAATTTTTTACTAATGTTCCAAGCAAGGATGATAAAAAGTGATTCCGCCGATTCGGTCAACCTTCCAGGTGAACCAGCTAAAACTTTTTTTCAGCAAACTTCCTTCATTTGTTCGGATTTTCTTCCTTCCCTTCTTCTTCGGATAAGGCCCATATCTTTCCCAAATACTCTCTTTCATAAGCCTTCACCTCCTTTTGGGCTCTGCTAAAAAGCCTTGCCCAGAAGAGAACCTTGGAACATAAAAGTGAAAACGGATTTAAACCCCCTTCCAATTCTTGATTGATTCATTGAGATCCTGAACGATCCCATAAAACCTGCGAATGTTTAATTTGGTGCCTCCCTCTGGATGGAGAGGATAGACACGTCCTCCACCGGTGTTCGCCGCCTCTTTGAAATCGACCAGTTTTCTTCTTTCCTCTTCTTTGATCCTCTCCAGCTCTAACCCATGCTCCAACTCCATCTCATGCTCTGTCAGGTGGCCGTCAATCCATGCCCAGTTCATCGGGTAAACATCAGGGTTCAGAATCACGGAATAAAAATGCCAGACAAGAATGGTCAGGGTCGCCAGAACCGCCTCATAAAAATGGATAGCCCGTGCCACATCAAACGTCCACATTGGAAAGATAAGGAGCCACTCTTCTTTAAACCAGAGGATAAACCCGGTGACCGTCATTACGATCGTTCCCCAGATGAGACCTAAATATTCGAATTTCTCTCGAAAATTAAACCGTCCCATCTTAATCAGTTTGGGAGGTCGATTGATAAAAAGGTTATTTTTCAATGTTTCCCACAAATCCACAGCATCTTTAAACGTTGGGATCATGTCCTTAACAATCTGCCTTCCCCTTTCGGTGAAGGCGAGATAGAGAAGGTGATACCCTCCCAGGGTGACGGTGGCGACTCCAGAGAGCCGATGGAGAAAACCTCGAAAGGTCATTCCTAATGGGACATCCGTGATCGGTGAGGCCCAGAAAGCTTCTGGATATTTCAAAGCAAAGCCGGTGATCACTAAAATCGTAAAATTGATGGCAAGGTTGAGATGTTGAATCCGTTCATTTAAGGTCATTCGAAGGTATTTCTTCGCCATAGTTGTTCACTCCCTACTTGTAGGCTTTATTTAGGCTTTCGATCAATCGTTTTTCTTAACCAATCGGTAAAATTAAAAAAGATCATCCCTCCGATCACCGAGACGATCAAAAAGATATAAGTGATCCGAACCCACCCCACCACTTTTTCTCCGAAATCACCCCCCTTGATGTCTGGAAGCGTGTGAATCTTTCCTTTCGCAAAATTGATCGATGCCTTTGGGTGACATGCGCCGCAAGTTTGTTGAAGGTTATCCTTATGGATCATCGATTTTGGATCCGAGGAGGGCCGTATATCATGGACTCCGTGGCAACTAGCACAATTTGCTGAAAAGGTGTCACCTCCACGGTAAGAGAGTCCATGAAAGCTATCATAATAAGATTTTACAGGTTTTGTCGTGAAGCGATATTCCCTGGTGATCTGTTCTGCGGCATGGCACTGTGGGCAGGTGGTGATTGCAATCTTCCTTTCATGAACCGCTGACTCGGGATCCGTTCTCGGTTTAATACCATGAGTCCCGTGGCAGGTCGTACAGGTTGGATGATTAGGCCTCCCTCTTGAAAGACCAACCCCATGTACGCTTTCGGCGAATTCTTTGCCTTCTTTTTCATGACAGGTTCCACAGGTTTGAATCAGATTTGTTCGATAAGTAGCAGATTTTGGATTAGCCAAGGGGGTAACATAATGATATCCATGGCATTCCTTGCATGAGATTTCAGCCTTTAAGCGATGCACACTGGTCTTATAGATCTTCTCCGATTCCTCATGGCAGGCTCCACAATCAACTTTCCGATCAACCTTTTTCCCTTTCTTTTGGGCATGAGTATCATCTAAAATCTCCGTATGGCAGTCTGAACAGGTCATCGTGCCATGAACGGATTGTTGAAACTCTTCTGAAGAAACAAAAAGAGATATTTTGTTTCCCCGTGCATCGATTTTTGTTAAACTTTTATCCCCATGGCAAGTTAAACACATGGAGTTATCGCCCCATGCGATACCAGTCAATGCTCCTGAAAATATAAATAATAATAGAACGGATATAGAATATACCCATCCATAATTAAATTTATGATTCATTTTCATGAGGAACCCCTCCCAAAAAAAGAAACTAAAATTATTTCTAATTTTGAAATGCATTTCGTGTGCCAACGTTAAACCATTCGTGTCTTAAATTCATTAATACATTGATTTTATTAAATAATTTTAAAAATAGATGATCGCTATTAAAGGTAAAGTGTATATTTTTATTATTCTTTTTTGAAGTCAATATCTTGCGCAAAAATTCACTAATTTGTAGAATTTATTAATTTTTATAAAAATATGTTTGGCTAAAATCCTATTGTCCGCGCGAGGATTGAGAAAGCGATGATGGGTATGAGCCAGCAAAAAAAAGCAATTATAAAACAGAGAGTTACGTCATCTGTTTCGATCTTTTTGATCTCCCCGTACTTAACGACGAGAATAAGACCAAGAGTCGCAATTCCAACGACGACAAAAGACCAGCCTAAAATCAACCATTTAAAAAAGTCTGACACCCACTTTGCTCTTTTCGAAGATATTTTGATTTAAATTTAATGAAATGGCAAACTAATCCAAATGCTGTTGTTTCTTCGCATCCTTTCCATATATAATCGTTCCCGTGATTATTCTTCTCTCACTCTTAGGTTATACTTTCTCATTAAGGCTTGAAAATTGGGCCGTAGCATTCCAACCTCTTCCGCTGCCCTTGTCACATTCCATTGATTCCTTTCCAGTGCATTAATCACGAAAGCCTTTTCAATCTCCTCTACGGCCTTTTCACGAAGTTGTTTCTTGATCTCTTTGAGCTCTTCGCTGGTCATTGGAATGGGTCTTTCAATTCTCTCCCCTTCCTGCTGGCTTGGTAAAATGAGATGTTCCATCCGGACCATCTCTTCGTCCATCATCACCACAGTCCGTTCAATAACGTTTTCCAATTCCCGGACGTTACCGGGCCATGGATATTTTATTAGTTTCTCCATCGCCTCTGGGGTAAAACCTTTGACTGTCTTTCCCATCTCCTCTGAGTATTTTTTAAGAAAATGGATGGCTAAAAGCGGAATGTCTTCCTGTCGTTCTCGGAGGGGAGGAAGAACAATGGGTACGATATTCAATCGATAATAGAGATCCTCTCGAAAGGTCTCTTCTTTGATCATTTTCTCCAGATCCTTGTTCGTGGCTGCAATGAGGCGGATATCCACTTTTTTTGACTTTGTCCCACCCACAGGAGTAAATTCACGTTCTTGAAGTACCCGCAGGAGCTTGGCTTGGATAGGGAGGCTGATATTCCCCACCTCGTCGAGGAAGACCGTTCCCCCGTCTGCCACTTCGAAGAGTCCTGGCTTGGTGGTAACGGCACCTGTAAAAGATCCTCTCACATGGCCGAAGAGTTCACTTTCCAAAAGATTCTCAGAAAGGACTGCGCAATCGACTGTAACGAATTGTTTATCCCTTCTGGGGCTATTGAAATGAATAGCTCTAGCGATGAGTTCCTTTCCCGTTCCGCTCTGTCCATAGATTAAAACGGTGCTCTCCGTCGGAGCCACTTTGGCAATGATCCGGTAGATCTCCTGCATCTTTTTGCTTTTTCCCACAATATTATGGAACCCGTACTTCTCTTGCAATTCCTGCCGGAGATAGAGGTTTTCCAGGCGCAGGTTTTTCTGTTCGATGGCTTTCTTGACCACAATGGTCACTTCATCAGGTGTAAAGGGCTTGGGGATATAATCAAAAGCCCCCAGTTTCATGGCTTCCACAGCCGTTTCAACCGTTGAAAAACCAGTAATCATAATGACGATGGTATCAGGATACTCTTTCCGGATCGTTCGAAGGACTTCCATGCCATCGATCCCTGGCATTTTGAGATCGGTGATAACAATATCAAACGGATTCTCTTTCATTTTAGCAAAGGCTTCTGCCCCGCTTAAAGCAATCTCTACCTCTAACCCCTCCTCTTCAAGAATTCTCTGGCAACTTTCACAGACAATCATTTCGTCATCGACAACCAGTATCCTCGGGTTGGATGCCATGCCACGCTCCTCCTCAAATCAAATTGACGAACGAATCTTATCATAAAAGGAAGACATCTTTCAATCACCATTCCTTTCCAATGGTTTGCCCAACTGGCTCGCCGCCAGAGCGGCTGCAAGGGACAAAAAAATCCCTATCCCAAAAGGCCATCGAAAGGAACCAGTATGGTCAACAAAAAGGCCAGTTATGATGGGGTTGACCATTGCGCCCATCCCGTAAAAGATGGTCATGATTCCAAAAGCCAACCCGGTGACTTCTTTGGGGAAATAGTCTCGAGTACACGCTCCATACATGGGCCAGATAGCCCCGAATAAAAATCCGAATCCTCCGACTCCAACTTGCAGGAAAAAAAGGGCCCCTTTCGCTGAAAGGATTCCAAAAATACTCATTGCCAATAGAACATGAATCATGAGCAAGGCTCTTTTTCTCCCGATAAAGTCAGAAAGCCACATCAGAAAAAGCCCTCCTAAGATGCCGCTTGCTGCCATGATGGTGAGCAGTCGGGAGGCCTTTCCATGATCGATGTTTAACTCCATCACGCTGTAGGTGACAACAAAATCCGAAATCATATACGCCGCAATGGAGATAAAAAAATAGGAAAGACCCATCCACCAGAACGATGAGCAACGAAAGAAGGTCCCAAATAAGTCGGCTCCTTTATAAGAGGGAAGAACCGCAGTGGTCCTTCTCATCTCTCCCCAGGGTTTTAGTCCCATGTCTTCAGGGCGATTTTTGAGAAGGAGACCATTCATGATCACCAAACCCCATCCTGAAATTCCTAATAAAAACCAAGCTGCTCGCCAGCCCACTGTTTGAACCATCCAGGGAAGGATCAACCCCATCAGACCAAATCCCACTGCATAACTTGGAGAGAGAATTCCCAAGGCCATGCCCCGCCGTGTGGTAGAGAACCATTTTTGGATCAATGTGACAGTAGGCGTCCATATGGCTGCCGCCCCTATTCCCACCACTCCATAGCAGACAATGGCATGAAAGAGGGTGGAGCTTAACCCCATACAGAATGTCCCTGTCCCGAGAAAGAGACAGAAGAAACTGATGACCCATCTTCCTCCAAATCGATCCGTTAACCATCCCATCAAAGGAGAGAAAAGGATATAGGCGAAAAAATAAGCGGATCGAATCAGACCGGCCTCGACCAGGTGGATCCGAAGGTCTTCGATCATTTTTGGCAACAGGATGGAATAAGCGCCGATTCGAATGCTGTAATTCACAAAGAGGGTGAGAAAACTTGAGGCTAAAACAAACCAGGCCCAGTGGAGTCGTGATGTATCGCTGTGCGCTTCGGTGTCTTGTGCCCCCATAATGGTCGGGTCTTCCCCTCTAACCTTCTGAAATTGAAAGAAGCTTCTTTTCCAGATCTCTCAGATTAGACAAACAAGTATCGTCTCGTTTCTGGCCTGAACGGTCAAGAAAGAATGCCTTGATCCCAAGAGATTTGGGGGCGAGATAATCAAATTCATAATGATCGCCCACATGGACCACCTCTTCGGGCCTATGTTGGAGGAGATCACAGAGGGATTGGTAAAATTGAGCGGTTTTTTTTACCACATGAAAATCAGAGGTGGCGGAAAAGATGCGGTCGAAATATCTTCCCATGCCGGTCGTTTCCATGACAATATCAATGAACTCCCTTCCTGCATTGGAGGTAAGAACCAGTGGGTACCTCTCGCTTAACTTTTCCAGAATGGGATAGGCATCCTCATAGGCCCTGATCTTATTCGCATACCGTCTCATCAAGACCTCCCAGGGCTCATCGAATTGAAAAAATCTGAACCAATATTTGATATCATACCATTCGGTTGCTCCCTCTCCCACCTTTTGATACTCCTCCACGACCCATGCTTTTGCCTCCTCGAAGGGCAGTCCCTTCTTTTTTGCATAAAGCTCAGGGATTCCATGGAGCCATACCCAGTCCGTGAATTCTGGATCCACCAGCGTCCCATCCATATCAAAGGAGATGATTTTGAGTCTCATGATGACTGGATTACGAAACCCTTTTGAGGGAATATCCGACCCCAAAGGGAGAGAAAACGAATTCTTATTGCCTATGTCTAAATCCTTTCAACGATGATATCCCTCGCATCCCGGATTTCCCTCTCCAGATCGACAATCACAATGGACCGCATCGTAGGGTAGGCATTTGAGGAAAATATCGTAATACATCTGTTTCCGAACATCAACGAAGGGGCATAAGGTTGATGGGATCGAATCAGTATCGTTCCGTGATATCGTTCCATCAATCGATAAAAATAGCTTCTTCCAAAGAGAGGTCTTCCCCATCGATCTCCCCCGAACTCGAAATCTTCTTCAACGAGATCTCCCCAAACAACCCTATCCCATTGAGAATCACCCCAGGTGATATGATTGATCTCATCAATCGTTTCTAATTCAGGTAGGGCTCCGTGAAGCGCGATGAGACCATTTGAAGAAGTGGCACAGAGAGGAAGTTTGGAAAAGAGCTTTCCAAACTGTTCTCGCCCACTCTCAGGAAGAGATTCCCAGAAGTCGGCAGGATGAAGGCTTTTTACCATGTACCCCTCATGATTTCCGGCAAGGAGAAAGAGTTCCTCGGGATGTTTCACTTTCATGCGGAGCAAATAGGTAATGTTTTTCTCTGAATCCTTCCCCCGATCCACATAATCTCCTAAAAAGACGATTCGATAAGGTTTCTTTAAGTATCGTCGAACAACCCGTTCCGAGGCATCAAGGTCTCCATGCGTATCTCCCACAAAGACAACCTTCCCTTCAGAGGGAAGTCGAATCAATCGGGGTTCTTTTTCGATGGTCTGACTCGCTTGATCGAGAAGATTCTGGAAATTCATGACCTTCATCGTTGGCAAAACAGATATTGATGCCCGACGGTTGAAATCGGAGGTTCGAATCTATGTGGGTCAAAATTCAAGCATCGAGCCTCCAGTTTCGATATCATTGTCGTCACCGTTTAAGGATGTCCTCTTTCACCCTCACCGATCCACGATTTTTATCTTTCATCGGCAATGACCTTCACATAGACCTGCCGATTTCTTGGGCCGTCAAATTCACAGAAAAAGATCCCCTGCCAGGTTCCAAGGAGGAGTCTCCCAGATTCGATGAAGAGGGTTTTGGAAGAACCGATCAAACTCGATTTGATATGGGCAGCAGAGTTCCCCTCGGCGTGATGATATCGATTCTCAAGAGGAACCAGTTGGTTTAACGCCATCAGAATATCTCTTGGAACGCTCGGGTCGGCATTTTCGTTGATCGTAATCGCGGCGGTGGTATGGGGCACATAGAGGATACAGAGCCCCTGTTTCACGCCTGTCTTTTGAACGGCTTCTGCCACCTGCTGGGTAATATCCAAAAATTCTATCTGTTTCGAGCTTTGCACCCGAAGGGTCTGAACCATTCTCGATTCTCTCCTTTCAGTGAACTCCTTTGCCTGCCCTGATCGAAGCAATGCTTCCCGTGAGATCAAGAACGGGCCTTTCGTTTGATTCGGTCCAATCATTTTCCTTACTGTTGCGCCAAGATCCTACGAAATGGGAGGTGGGTAGGCTGGGCGAATACTGGAAGAAGAAGCTTCCCAAGCCTTTACAACGGAACCTTTTATCGTTTTGCTGTTCAGGTTTCAAGCATACGTCCAAGGTCACATCAGATGACATCGACGGTTTCCCATAAAACAGATAAAGGATCCGCAATGGTAAAGGTTTGGAAGTATGCCCCCCTCCCTTTTCGTTGCAACGTTAAGGTTTTTTTCATCTTCATATCATATCTAATAGAGATTCTCAATAAGGTATGAACCCTTCCAATAGGATAGTTAAAAGTGTTATTCTGTTGGAGAGAGGGTTTGGTTCAGAGAGGGTTGACACCCTGAAGGCCAATTTAGTAAACTCCGTTAGTAAATTTTTTAACTTTCTGAAGGGAAGGCGAAAAAAGGGCATGAAGCCCCGTCTTCGCCTAAAAGGAAACAACCACCATCCTTACAGCAGAGCTGTGGGCTTTCTAACGGAGTAAATTGGTTAAGGCGATTCCGCTATTAGCGTTTGTCCCGTGGGATCACTGATCAAGGAGAAAATATGAAAGCCGTCTTTCGAATGTGGAGCAATACCCGAATGATCATTCTGGTGGCGGTCTGTGCAGCCATCTACGCTGCAGCACTCATCGCCTTTAAGACAGCAATTCCTCTCATTCCTGGATTGACAGAAGTCCGTGTCGCTAACATCTTTCCAATGGTCTTTAGTCTGCTCTTTGGCCCGGCAGGGGCTTGGGGAACTGCCTTTGGAAATCTCATCGGAGATATTTTTGGCGGCACTTTTGGCCCAGGTTCAATTGGAGGATTTGTAGGCAACTTCCTGTTGGGCTATCTTCCTTATACGCTTTGGATGACGTTAATCCCTATTGCGGAAACCTCTCGGGAATGGAAAAAGGAAAGTTGGCGAAGTTGGATCAGCTACATACTGATTGCTTACGTCTCCAGTGCCTCCTGTGCCATTGTGGTGAGCATCTTTGCCGATACCCTCGGTCTTGTCCCTTATGCTGTTCTTTCAAAAATCATTACACTGAATGATACCCTTGCCAGTTTAATTGGACTCATCCTCCTCACCTCTGTCTTTCAGGTTGTCAAACATCAACTCGGTCTTTTCTGGCCTGACATCATGGAAGAAAACGATATCGGTTCTCCCATCGCTGGTCCCTTAGGGGCCTGGTTGATCACGCTGGCGTCGATCTTCGGGCTTATAGGCGGATGGGCATTTGACCTTCCAGTGGCCACTGTAGGCTGGATATCTACTTTAGCCATTTTCCTTGGTAGTCTTCTACTTTAAGACCGGTGAGAATCAGAACGAGTTGAGTTATGGCTCCTTTGATCTCTTTCAAGGATTTCACCTTCACATACTCCGGCGGGAAATGTCCTGCTGTCAAACATATCCAAGCAGATCTCGAATCGCCTACCTCTCTTGTGGTGATGGGCCATGGAGGCGCAGGCAAGTCAACCCTTTGCTATAGCCTCAATGCGATCGTACCAAAATTCTTTAGAGGAAGTTATCAGGGAAAGGTGTTGGTGAAAGGAAAAGAGGCATCTCACCATCTCGTGTCCGAGATGTCCCGGGTCGTAGGGCTGGTGTTTCAGGACTTTGAGGCTCAGCTCTTCTCGACCACCGTCGAACTCGAGATGGCTTTTGGGCTTGAGAATCACGCTCTGCCTCGGCCAGAGATGGAACGACGGATCAACCATTATTTAACGGTGATCGGTCTGAGCCATTTCCGAGATCGGGAGCCAGCCAGCCTTTCTGGCGGACAGAAACAAAGGCTTGCTATAGGGTCGGTCCTTGCCATGGAACCAGAGGTTCTTGTTATGGACGAACCGACAACCGATCTTGATCCGGCAGGTCGAGAAGAAGTTCTCTCCCTCATCGAGAGATCCCATGAACAGAATCGTCTCCTTCTCATCGTGGACCATGAACCTGATATTGCCCTTTCCGCTGACCAGGTCTGGTTGATGCGAGGGGGTGAAATAGTAGCCCGAGGAAGTCCAGCGGAGATCCTGTCCAATGTGTCTGCCCTCAACTCCTGTGGCATCAAACCGCCTCCAACCATTGAGCTCTTTCAGCAGATGGGTTGGCCAGGAAAACCTCTCACCGTGGAGTCAGCGATTCATCTCATCGAGAAACATCATCTGACGGAGGCCCAAAAAGATCACTCCCTTACCCTTTCTCAGGTCCACCGGGGGTCCCCCATTCTCCTAACTGAAGGATTGAAATACACCTATCCCTACCCCCCTGTGGAAGCCTTGAAAGGAGTGGATCTCTCTATTGAAGAGGGAGAGTTTATCGCCATCTTAGGCCAGAATGGCTCCGGAAAGACAACGCTTGCCAAACATTTTAATGGACTGCTCAAACCTTCTGCCGGCAGGATACTCGTCCAGGGGAAGCCGACAAAGGACATGAGCCACCGCGAAATGGCACAATTCGTGGGATATGTCTTCCAAAATCCTGATCATCAGATCTTTGCCAATACCGTTCGTGAGGAGATTGGTTTTGGTCTGAAGGTGATGGGCAATCCCCCCCAGGCCATCGCTCGAAGGGTGTCAGAGGCTCTCAGGACAGTAGGGCTGGAGGGCTACGAGGAGAAAAATCCCTTTGCTCTATCAAAAGGAGAAAGACAACGCATTGCCGTTGCTTCTGTTCTTGCCACCCAGCCCAGGATGATCATCCTTGATGAACCGACGACCGGTCTGGACTATCTTCATCAAAAAAATCTGATGGAGATGTTAAAACATTTGAACCAAAAGGGACATACGATCGTGATCATCACCCATTGTATGTGGGTGGCAGCGGAATACGCATCCCGAACGATTTTGATGAAAGATGGATTCATTCTTGCGGATGGAGAGACCCGTGCGATTTTTGCGGATGAGGCTCTTTTAAAGCAGGCTTCCCTTCGGCCACCTCCTTTGGTAAAGCTCAGCAACTGGCTTGGAACCAAGGCGATGACGATGGAGAAGATGGTTGAGGAGCTGAAAATCATCTCAAAAGCCAAGCCAAAATCGCCCCACCCATTGAAATGATCCCTCTTCAAACATTCTGTTTGAGTGGAATGGGAGTTGAGAATAAGTCATGAACCTCTTTCTTTATAACGATCAAAAGACTCTATTGCATCATCTTGATCCCCGCACCAAAATCCTTGGAGCATTGATCCTTTCCGCCCTCTGCCTCGTTTACAACCATCCCCTCTATATGGCGGCCGTCACCCTGCTGATCATCCTTATAGCTCTTTGGGCTCGATCCCTTAGAAATTTCTGGCGTTTTCGATTCATACTGATTCTGCTCTTTCTCTTCAGTTCAGCCCTCTGGCCTTTCTTCATAAAAGGCAATACACCTTTATGGTCTTGGAGGTTATTTCAGATCAGCCTGGAATCTTTGCTCTACGGTCTTGCCATGGGACTTCGGCTCTCTACCTTTATCTCCATTGGCTTGATCTTTCTCTCCACTACCCGAAATGAGGAGATCACTCACGGGTTGATACGTCTCAGTGTTCCTTATCCAGTTGCCTTTGCTCTCTCCGGGGCACTGAGGCTGGTGCCAACCTTCGTGGGCGCGGGCGCGACCATTGTCCAGGCACAAATCTCCAGGGGACTCGATCTCGAGTCGGGCTCTCTGCTGAGGCGAATCAGCCAGTTTATTCCTCTGGCGGTCCCCCTCTTCATTTACGCAATTCGTTATACCCATCTCCTCGCAATGGCACTGGAATCAAAGGGATTTAACCCCCAAGCCAAAAGGACCTTCTACATCGAACTTCAGATGAGATGGAGGGACTATCTCACTCTTGCTTTCCTCCTCCTATTCATCGGTTTAGCTCTTTATATTCGGATTGGATTGGGTTATGGCGCCATTTTGACTAACAAGATTTGACGGTTCCTTTCTCAAAATACTTGGATCCTTTCAAGAAAAAGTTGAAAGAAAACCTGAAAGAGATTATATAAAAACATGATGCAGAAAGATGAGGAAACTCGATATATAACCCCAACAGCTATCATCGATAGCGACCACAGAAGTGTCCGGGATTTCGCCAGAGAGGTTGTCGGATCGAGGAGGGATCCAGTGGAAGTGGCTGTGGCTCTTTATCTGGCTGTGCGCGACGGGATTCGATACGACCCTTATTCGCCCTTCAATCTGCCTGACCATTACCGCGCCAGTTTTGTGCTCCAGCGAGGCAGAAGTTTCTGCGTGCCCAAAGCCTCCCTGCTTTGCGCTTTGGGGAGGGCCTGTGGAATCCCCTCACGGATCGGCTTGGCAACAGTACGGAACCATCTTGCCACCAAACAACTGATCGACTTTCTTGGAACCGATCTTTTTGTCTCTCATGGGTTTGTGGAGTTTTATCTGGAGGGAAAGTGGGTCAAAGCGACTCCAGCCTTTAATCGTGAACTCTGTTTAAGGCATCACGTCTTCCCTCTCGAATTTAACGGCCGTGAAGACTCGCTTTTTCAACCCTATAATCTCAAGAACCATCGCTTTATGGAGTATGTAACGATTGAAGGGATTTTTGCCGACATTCCGGTTGATCATATCTTAGCCGGATGGAAAAAGGCATACGGGGAGGAAAGGGTCAATAGCTGGATTAAGAAGTTCCAAGAAGAAGGGGGCAGAAGCCTTTCCAATTTTGAACAAGAGGAAATCCTCAGTGAATAGTTAAAATAAAAGACCTTGAAATCTTTTCTGAGATCGGCTATGGTGGAAGCCAAAGTTGAAGGAGAAGGAGGCCCATGTCTCAAAAAAATGTGGGGGAAATTTTAAAACTCATCGAATTTCTCAATGAAGAGGTCAAGGAGCTCTCAAAGAGGCTAAGCAGAGTGACGCCAAAAGAGGTGAGCGAAAGATTGGGAACCCTCGCCTTGATTCGGGAGAAGATTCTAAACCTGAAGATAGACGTCCCCCCAGAACTTGAAACCAAACTTTCCCAAATCTACCCCTCCCTCGATAAAATTAGAACCAAACCCTCCTGATTCCAATTGCGGATTTCGGATTGTAGATTGCGGAATTAAAAACGTTTCGATATGGGATTCAGGAATTAAAAATCCGAAATCCGCAATTTAATAAAAGGCCATACTGGCAAAGGTGACCACGGACTGGGTCTCCGGTGTGAAGGCTTGACCATATTTTAGAAGCCTTCCCTCATGGGATTCCACCACTTTGATCATGGAATAAATGGCGGGTAGCCCACAAATTCGCCTTCGATCCTGTTCCCTTGCAATGTGAGAAAAGAACCCTTCTCCATCCCCCTTTTCCAGGTAACTCAACATCTCTCGATCTTCCGATTCGAGGATCCGTAGATCATATTCCCCCACTCCTGGCCTGTCTCCAAACTGGAGCCCCACATGGGCAAGATCAGCACTCGCAATATAACAGACTTTCCTTCCCAGTGACGAAATGGACTCCATGAGGGCTTCAAGAAATCGCCGGTAGGGAAGATGTTCTTCTGGTAAGATGCCGCTTTGGATCATCTCGTGGAACGATCCGCTCAAGATGGGAAGAATCCTGATGGGTGAAGGCTGGGGAAAGAGATAGCGGAGGAAGACGCACTGAAATTCAATCGAATGCTCACCCCGATGGATCCACTCCTCCTCAAAAAGATCCTCAGAGTATCGAGATTGAATGGCATCGACCAGGTCTTGATCCGCTTCCAAGGTTCCAAGAGGGGTGATAAACTTTTTGCGGGTGAGTGTGAACGAATGGCTCATTGTGGAATGGGCCGTTCCAAAAATGACGAAACAATCTGGCAGCGGGCTCTGCCACACCTCTCGATGGGCAAAAGCATAACAGTATCCGCCTCTCTGAAAATCAATATGAGGAGCTATCACCCCTTTCAAATCCCCCTTTCCGTTTTTCTCTGGAAGGGGACCCGGTCCTTCCGGGGAAGTGAAATAACTTGAGATTTGCGCCTTCAATCTTTCAGGGACGCTCTCATAACTCTTTCCGGCAAAAATCGCTTCCCGAAAGGTAGCCTGCTTAAATGCTTCCGCTTTCTCCCTCAAAGCCTTTTCAAACTTTTCCCCTTCCAGAAAAAGGGCTTCTTCGAGTTGCCGGACGATCTCCTCAATCTTATCCTTAAAAAGAAAATCGCCGAACCTTCTCATGTATTCTGCTTGAATATCGAGAATGGAATGGTTCCCATCAAAAAGAGAGACAAGAAAAGAGAGCGCAGGAGGAAGGAAAAGGGTCTTCTCACTGATATGATGAGGATCCTGAAGGCAGACCAATGATTGGTCCGACATCCGCACGGGAAATATACGAAGGGGACGAAGTTTTGGAAAATCCACGTAATAAACAGAAGATCCTTAAGCGGTCACAGCCATGACCCCGTGTTCGGTCTTTTGTATTTCAGGCTGTTTGAGCGCCAGCTCAATAGCTTCATCCATCTTCTGGATAAATTTAAAATTCAATTGGTTCCGGATATGCTCGGGAATCTCTTCCAAATCTTTCTCATTCTTTTTGGGAAGAATGATGGTTTTGATGCCCGCTCTCATCCCCGCCAGGACCTTTTCCTTGATACCCCCCACAGGAAGGACAAGTCCCCTCAGAGTAATTTCACCCGTAAGGGCAACATCACTTCTTACGGGTTTATTGGTCAGCAGGGAAACAAGGGCGACAAACATCGTGATTCCTGCTGAAGGACCATCTTTCGGAATAGCGCCCGCCGGAACATGGATGTGAATATCATGCTTGGCAAAGAAATCCTCTTCAATGTTAAGCTCTTTCGATTTGGACCGCACATAGGCCAGGGCAGCCTGGGCAGATTCTTTCATCACATCCCCTAACTGACCTGTCAAGGTTAATCCCTTCTCTCCCCTCATCTTCGTGGCTTCCACAAAGATAATGTCCCCTCCTGTGGGCGTCCAGGCCAATCCTGTGGCAACTCCCGGTTCAGAGGTTCGTTCCGCCACTTCGGGGAAGAATTTAACAGGGCCTAAAAATTTATGGAGGAGGTCCGGCGTGATGGTAACCTTTCCCTGGTTTTGACCAGAAGCCACATCTTTGGCAACACCTCGGCAGATGGCGGCAATTTCTCTTTCTAAATTTCTTACCCCTGCCTCACGAGTGTATGAGCTGATGATCACCTGGATGGCTCCATCCTGAAATTCGATATGATCCGGCGTCAACCCATGCTCCATAATCTGCTTGGGAATGATAAACTCTTTGGCGATCATCATCTTCTGATCTTCGCTGTATCCTGGAAGTTCAAGTGTTTCCATTCGGTCCCTTAAAGCAGGAGGGATTGTATCTAACACATTGGCTGTCGTAATAAACATCACCTTTGATAGGTCAAAGGGGAGATCGATATAATGATCAGAAAAGGAAAAATTCTGTTCAGGGTCCAAAACTTCGAGAAGGGCAGAGGATGGGTCTCCACGAAAATCCATCCCAATCTTATCCACCTCATCTAACATGAAAACAGGATTGTTGGAACCCGCTTTTTTGACTCCCTGTATAATTCGACCCGGAAGTGCTCCCACATAAGTCCTGCGGTGCCCCCGGATTTCCGCTTCGTCTCGCACACCCCCCAGAGAAATACGGATGAATTTTCGGCCCATCGCTCTGGCAATCGATTTGCCCAGCGATGTCTTTCCGACTCCGGGAGGACCCACAAAACAGAGAATGGGGCCCTTCATATCCGACTTCAACTTTCTGACGGCCAGATATTCGAGAATCCTCTTCTTCACCTTCTCGAGATCATAATGATCCTCATCGAGTGTTTTCTGAGCATTTAATATATCCAGGTTGTCCTCGGTGGATTCAGACCATGGGAGTTCAACCAGCCAATCGAGATAGGTTCGTGCCACAGTATATTCGGCTGAGGCTGGAGGGATTTTGGATAAACGGTCTAATTCCTTTTCGGCAGCGGTGACCACCTCAGGAGGCATCTTGGCCTTCTTAATCTTCTCCCTCAATTCTTTAATCTCACTGGAGTGATCATCCAGTTCTCCCAGTTCCTTCTTAATCGCCTTCAATTGCTCCCGAAGATAATATTCTCTCTGAGTTCGGTCCATATCCTCTTTCACCTGAGACTGGATTTTGTTGCCCAGCTCCAGGACCTGCACTTCTTTGTTGAGGATGAGATGGACTTTTGTCAGTCGTTCCCGGACATCAAAGGTTTCGAGAATGCCCTGTTTCTCGGGGGTCGAAATGTTTAGATTGGACGCAATCAGATCCGCCAAAATAGATGGGGATTTGATATTATTCACCATCGAACCCAGTTCGGCAGTCAGATAAGGGGCTAATTCAACCGCTCTTTGAAAGAGGTTCTTTAAATTCATCATCAGGGCTTCCACTTCAACCCCCGTGGCAAACCCTTCTTCAATCGCCTCGGCTCTTGCCTTGTAATACGGCTCTCTCTGGATATATTCCCTTATTCGAATTCTTGAGATGCCTTGGACGATGACCCGCTGGCTCCCGTCTAATTCCCGAATCATTCTCAAAATGAGTGCGGCCACACCCACCGAATAAAGATCGTTCTCCTTCGGATCCTCGATTTCAGAACGCTTTTGAGTCACAATCCCGATGATCCGATTTGAATCCATGGCATCGTCAATCAACTTAACCGAGCGTTTTCGGCCCACCATAATGGGAAGAATTAAATCCGGATAGAGCACGGTCCCCCGAAGCGGAAGAATTGGAAGCTCAGAAGGAACCAGGATCCGCTCATCCCTCCCTTTTTCATCTTTATCTGCGCCACTTTTGGGCAAAAAAATCATAAAAAAACCTCCTTATCGGTTTGTTTCGTCTGTTAACTATAAATTAATCATTTTGAAGGGAACTGTCAATTTCATCCCTCTCTCTGATTTTAACCCCAAAATTGTCTCTTGAAATGATCTACCCACCAAGGGGTTTTCCACAGACATTACAGACTCCAGATGCATTAATGATGCCAATACAGTTCCCATCGCTACATAACACTCGGTTTGAAAAATCACTATCTTCTTCTCTTAACAAGACCTCACGTCCGCACCAGCAACAAAAGCGGCTTTTTTCCGGAATCTTCTCGCCACAGGCATCACAAAGGATATGAGGAATGAACGCCTCACAGCGGGTGCACCTCATCTACTCTTCCTCCTCGAGATTGAGACTTCTGATAAAACGATCAATCTCCCTTTTGTTGCGTCTCAGATCGTGAAGAAGCCGTTTGGTCTCTTCATCCGGAAAGAGACGATTTAAATCATATTGCTTGCCAGGGAAAAGAAGGTTCAGGTCTATGGCCCGCTTCTTCTCCTCACTCGGCTTCTGGGCAGTCCCTTCTTTTTCTTCTGTCATATCCCTCTCTATATAGGATACCCTTATTTGCTTTGTCAACCGAGACCTGATGTTGACCGTAATGCCTCACTCTCCCGTGGTCATTCACCGGCACCCCACTTCATGATCCATCAACCGCTTTATAAGATTTTCGGAAACAGACCTGCATGATTGCCGGATTTTCCCCCGCTTCAGTGAGGCATTACGGTTGACCCGTTTTCATTGTCCGGTAGGATTCTATTGCCTCCAAACTGCAGTTGATAAAGCCTGTAATAAAGCCCTTTTTGGGCTATCAATTCCGAATGAGTTCCGGTTTCCCGGATTCTTCCTTTATGGAGGAGAATGATCCGGTCTGCATGCTGGATGGTGGAAAGACGGTGGGCAATGACGAGGGCTGTCCTCCCTTTGAGTAATTGGGTCAGTCCTTCCTGAATGTATCGTTCTGTTTCTGGATCCACATGAGAGGTGGCTTCATCAAGGATCAGAATCTTCGGATTCGCATAAAGGGCTCTCGCAAAAGCTAAGAGTTGCCTCTGGCCTGCGGACAATACTTCGCCCCCTTCCCCCACCATCGTCTGATACCCGTGAACCAACCTTTGAATAAATTTATCCGCATTGACCACCCGCGCCACTTCTTTCACCCTTGCTCCATCGGAACGGAAATCTCCCATTCGGATATTCTCCTCGATGGTTCCGGAGAAGAGAAACGTATCTTGCATGACCAGGCCAATCTGTTGACGGACTTCAAAAGTATCCCTCTCGCGAATATCGATCCCGTCAAGCAAAATCCTTCCCTCCTGGGGGTCATAAAATCGCTCTAAGAGATAGAGAAGCGAGGTCTTCCCTGCACCGGTGGCTCCCACAATGGCCACGGTTTTTCCTTCGGATATGGAGAAAGTGACATTTTCGAGAACTCGATCTTTCCCGTTGTAGGAGAAAGAGACCTGCTGGAATTCGATATTCCCCTTGATTCCCCCTCGAAGGGGTGATGTCGGCAATGAAATATCAGGTTTCTGGTCCAGGAGGCCAAAGATTCTCTCGAGAGAGGCCATGGCCGATTGGAGAATATTATACTTTTCCGAAAGGTCTCGAATGGGCTGGAAAAACATCCGGAGATAGGAAATAAAGGCCACCAGGATACCAAGACTGACGGCCTCTTGGAGGACCTTTCCTCCGCCATACCAGATGAGGAGTCCTGTGGCACCCGAACTTAAGATCTCGACCAGCGGGACAAAAAAGGCGTAAATAGAGATCTGTCTCATGTTGGCCAAATAATGAGCCTCATTCATCTTCATAAATCGTTTTCGATTCGTTTCCTCTCTTCTGAAAAGTTGCACCACCTGAATCCCGGAAAGATTTTCCTGCAGAAAACTATTCATCTGGGCGACTTTAAATCGAATTTCACGAAACGCTTCCCTCGCCAAACGACTGAAAATGAGGGTCGTCACGAAAATAACAGGAATGACCGAGAAGGAAAGAAGTGCCATCTCCATATGGAGATGAAGAAGCAGGACAATAATCCCCATCAAAAGGAGAACATCTCTAAAAAGATTAACCCATACGGAGGTAAACATCTCATGAACATTCTGAATATCATTGGTCAACCGGGTGACCAGCCTTCCCACTGGGTTTTTATCAAAGAATGAAATGGGCAGGGTTTGAAGGTGAGAGAAGACTTTCAACCGGAGGTCATGCATCATTCTTTGGCCCGCTACCTCCATGGCATAGACTTGGAAAAAATTCAATCCAAAATGGACAGCCAAGATGACGAGAATGAGAAGGGCAATGTTGAAAATGCCTTTGATATCTCCCCCTCTGAGGAGAAGTTGATCCTCCTTCTTCAATTCTTTGACCCGACCCAGAGGAAGATAAAAATAGGGACCGCTCCTTTCAAGAATGTCAGGATACTTGACCAGAAGGCTTTCCTCTTCAGAACCCTTGGGTATGAAGAGGTAGTACCGATTTTCGGAAAGCACCCCCTCCTTTTGTAATCGAGCAGTTTCTCTCCGATCCATGCTTTTGAAGATATCTGGGGGCAGGAGAAAACGGTTCTCCGACTTCATCGGGATAAGGCGATCCTCGACTGGCTGGAGGATTCTTCTTATTTCAGGCGAGATATTCCGGTGAAGATGGATTTCTCTGGCAAAAGGGACGATATACCGATCAATCGCCTCTTTGGTCAAGTAAGGAATAATGAGGTCAAGCCCGGTCATCCAGAGAACGATGAAAAGGGAAAGTCCCATCAGGAACCAGTAACGCCTGAGAAAAGTCCCCAACCGACCCATCAATCTCAGGTCATAGGGTTTTCCCAGCTTCCCCTCTTCCATATATCCAAAATCAGCGTACATAATTTAAAATTCGAAATTTCAAACGCCAAAATTCAAATTTCAATTGAATGCCAAATGTCTAAATTTTAAAATACCTTTCATTTGAACTGTGTCATTTGGAATTCCTTTGAACTTTGACAGTTGACATTTAAATTATTCTTTTTCCAACTCCTCTTCCATCTCCCTCTCCCAATACAGTTTGGCATAAATCCCTCCTCTGGAGAGAAGGGTAGCATGATCACCCATTTCTACGACTTTTCCCTGATCCATGACGACGATCCGATCTGCCCTCCTGAGAGGAGCTACTCGATGGGTGACCAGGAGAGTGGTTTTTCCTTTGAGGTACGTTTCTAAGCCTTCAAGAATCCGCTCTTCAGTTTGGATATCCACTGATGAGAGGCCATCATCCAGAAGAAAGATCGGTGAATCCATCAGGACGGCTCGGGCAATGGCAATCCGCTGTCTCTGGCCTCCTGAAAGGGTGATGCCCTTTTCACCAATCACCGTCTCCATGCCTGCAGGAAATCCCATGATTTCATCATAGATCTGTGCCAGACGTGCCGCCTCTTCAATTTCCTGGTCTGAAGCTTCTGGCTTGCCAAAGGCAATATTTTCACGGATGGTGTCTGAAAATAGAAAGGTATCCTGAGGAACGTAAGCAATATCTTTTCTCAAGCGTTTGAGGGCGATACGGTGGATCTCCATCCCATCAAAGAAGATCATTCCCTGAGGAGACTCCAACATCCGAACCAGGAGCTGACAGAGGACTGTTTTGCCAGCTCCTGTACGACCCACCAATACGACTCTCTCTCCTGGCTCAATATGGAGATGGATTCCTTGAAGAATAGGATCGCCTCCATTCAGGGGGGGAAGGGTTAATCCTTTGATCTCAATTCTCCCCTGAAGCGGTTTAGAAACAGGTAAAGCCATCGTATCGTTGATTTCCGGTCTCTCCTCGAAAATCCGATTGATCCTCCCCATAGAGGCAGCTCCCCGCTGAATCATATTGATCGCCCACCCAAGGGCCATCATTGGCCATGCAAGCATCCCCAGGTAACTCATAAAGGCAACAAAATCGCCTGTCGAGATAGACTGGAGAATGGTCAGTCTTCCCCCCAGATAGAGGACCAGAGCCATCGAGAGATTGGAAAGAAAGAGGAGAAGGGGGAAGAACATTCCCCATATCTTGGTAAGTCCCACATTTTTTTTGATTAAGGTTTGGCTGACCTGGGCCAGTTTGTTTCTCTCGATCCCTTCTTGAACATAAGCCCTGATGACTCGAATGCCTGCGATCGATTCTCTCACCCTTTCGGTCAACTGTGAAAATGCCCTTTGAACCATCTCGTAACGTTTATGAACTAATTTACTGAAGATGAAGGTGATGACCGTAATCAACGGCATAGGAAGGACGGCATAAAGGGTTAAAAGAGGGTGGATATAAATCATGAATAAGAGAGTCAACACGCCAAGGACGATTGTATCCACAATGAAAACCAACCCCAGCGCCATGGCCATTCGGACAGATTCAATATCATTGATGGCATGAGCCATAAGGTCTCCGACCTTCATACGAGAAAAATAAGATGGCGAGAGGGTTTGAAGATGCGTAAAGAAACGGTCTCTTAGATTTTTTTCAATCCGTCGGGAAGCTCCTAAGAGAAGATATCTCCAGACGTATCGAAATCCACCAATGCCTAACGCCAGAATCAAAATTTGAAAGCCGTAAGCAAGAAGGTGGGAAGAAGTGAGGTCACCTGCAGTGAGGTCATCGATGGCATGTTTGATGACTCTTGGGATAAGGAGTTGAAGGATATCAACAAGGAGAAGGGTAATCAGCCCGATCAGGATGCTCCATCGATGTTGCAGAATATCTTCCCGAAGGGGCAAAAAAGCTTTCAATCCTTCTTTATTCACAATGCTTAAATGTAATCAACCCTCTATAAAAAAGTCAACGGATTGGACATCCGGTCATTCAGAACCATTTCCCCCAACCCATAGATTCGCTTTGATAGGGACGACAATTTCCTGTCCCCTAAAAGACCCGCCTTTTAAATCTTTGCCTGCCTGCCGGCGGGCAGAAAACCTGATGCCTCTCTCCTTCTTCGGCAATCGTGAAACAATCCCCACCAATGAAAGGGGAGGAGTCTATAGAAGACGTAGGGCTCTGCAAAATCCCGGATGATACGATCTGGCAATGAAACATGGGGATCTGGAGATTGGGATTTGAAGTAGATCAAGTTACTTTGGCAACTTTTATGGCTTGAGGCCCCTTGGGCCCTTCGGAAATTTCGAACTCGACTTCTTCTCCAGCACGAAGTGATTTAAATCCCTCTCCAATAATCTCTGAAAAGTGAACAAAGATTTCGTTACCTTCTGAAGGCTTGATGAAACCATACCCTTTCTTCGAATCGAACCACTTTACCTTTCCTTTCGCCAATCTCTCGCCCTCCTTTATATGAAAAAATAACTGATGGTTTTGATAACATCAATCCAATATTCTGTCAATATGTCGATTTTGCTCTTAGGACTTTCCATCCTCTCGAACGGCATTTCAAATCTTTCTTTTGAAAGAATGGAGTGTCTTTAAATGATCATAAAGGTGAGGATAAACTGTCTACTTTCTGGTCGCCAGGTAGACGCCGAGCAAAATCATTCCTCCTCCCAGGAGGGTAATGAATTGAATGTCCTCTCTTAAAAATAGATAAGCCCCTGTTAATGTAGCTAAGGGTTCCAGATAGAGATAAATCCCAACCACTCCAGAATCCCTTTTTTCAAGAGCCGAATACCAGAAAAGGTAACCCAAACCGGAGCAAAAAAAACCCAAAAACAGAATTCCGATCCAAGTGTTAAGAGATAAAACGAGCAAGCCCTCCCATTCTCCCTTTAAAAGACTTAAAGGAAGAACAAGCAAACAACCTGCAACCATAATGGTAGTTACTGTAGGTAAGGGTGAAAACCGGGAGAGAAAACCTTTTCCCCCAATGGTAAACCCAGTCCATGCGAGGGCACTCGCAAAGATGAGGAAATCTCCATAAGTGGAGGCCATTTTAAACAACGAAAGGGTAAATATCCCCTTTGAGATAATGAGCGAAACCCCGCAAAAACCCAGGAGAATTCCAACAATCTTTCTCCCTGTCAACGCCTCCCCCAAAAAGAACCGTGCGGCAAAGGTGATCAGAATGGGATTGATGGCTATGATCCATCCCGTATGGATGGCTGTTGTGTAAAGGAGGCCATAGGCCTGGAGAAGACCGAGCCCTGAAACCCCCACTGCAGAGAGGATCAAGATATGAATCCAATCCCGAATAGAGAATATTTTAAAAAAAGTTTTGTCACGACCGAATTGGACAACAAGGAGAAAGATGGCCCCAATGGCATAACGAAGCGCCAGAAGGGTAAAAGGATGGACTTCTCTTAAAGCTATCTTTGTAGCGATAAAGGAAAATCCCCAGAAAATCACTGCCGACAGCGCCTGCCAGGACACGAAAACTTCCTCCTTCTCTTCTCCAATGTTAGCTTTAGCATAATTAAATAAAAATTTCACTTGACCTCTATGTGGTAATCTGTTACCAATGGCTTTTAAAAACTCGTTGGGCCCATTCCAACCCGATGGGCCGAAAGGAAAGTATTGGATGAAGTCTTCAAAACCTAAAACAACCCTTGGGATAGATGAAAATGTAGAAGCCTTGCTTGCTTACGTCCTGGGATGGGTCTCGGGAGTGATCCTCTTAGCGCTGGAAAGGGAGAATAAATTCGTCCGGTTTCATGCAGCCCAATCCCTGGCAATATTTCTACCCCTCTTTGTCATGGTCATCATCGTCGGTGTCATCCCCTTTTTCGGACCGATCCTCTCTTTGATCATTTCCCTCTTAACTTTGCTCCTCTGGCTCTTCCTGATGTTCAAGGCTTTCCAGGGCGAAAAATACAAACTGCCCGTCGTGGGCGACTTCGCCGAAAAACAGAGTAGCCTTTAATACGACCAAAAGGCTATTCGCCGTGGGAGGCGTTCCTCTGTCACTTCAATCAAGGAGAAAAACGATGAAAAAGAGAATGTTTTACCTTTTGGCTTCACTGATTCTGTTTTTGACAACCCTCTGTCATGCGCAGGATGATCCAAACTGTAAAGACCACCCGCTTCTTTCACGTTTGCCAAATTTTTACATCGATTCTTGTGAGGAGAAAGAGTTCGATCAATTCCAGTTCCCAGACTCACAGGGAAATTTCAAACCCGTAGAGGGGAGTTACTTTTGGATGGGTTATGTTTTGAAGGAGGGAGTGAAGGCCCCGAGTGAACTGCAGATTGTGCGTAATTATTCCAACGCAATCCAGAAGGTCGGGGGGAAGATTGCTCTCGAAACCCGTGACAAGGCCTATTTGCAGGTGGACAAAGGGGGAGCTACCATATGGATTTATATTTCAGCTCATAGTGTTGGAACCCAGTATAAGCTGCCGATCATTGAAAAGAAAGCCGTGGCTCAGGCCGGGTCGAAATCGTAAAAAAGGAATGTTTCAAAAGAAAGGACGAGGAAATGTTGTCAAGATCAAAGATGAGGATGGCGCTTGGTCTGGGGGTTCTCTCTTTATCGATTCTTTTTCAACTCCCCGCCATTGCCGTGGCAGACCCCATTGTCGGAACCTGGAATTATTCAACCTCTAACCACTGGGCGAAGGGTCCTGTCCCACCTGGAAAACCAAGTTCGGGAACCCTTGAAATCACTCAAAGTGGCGGTCAATTTAAAATGGAATTCAAATCAGGAATGGTGTTTAACCCCCCGCAGTTGAAATCCTTCTCCGATATCAAGAAAGGAAATGACTACATTTTTTCAAATAGCGCAAAGGTGGACAATGAAGGAGGAGTGGCTAAAAACACCTGCACTCTGAAGATGACAGGTCGCCATCAGTTTGAAGGAAAATCATCCTCAGAATACAGTCAGGGGCCCATATCCTTCCATTGGGGGTTTGATATCCAATTGAGGCAGTAGGAGGAAGGATCGGGGGTTGATGGTGGCACCCGTTTTCTAACAAAAACCCCGCCCCTCTCTTTTCAGTCGCTTTTCTCCTTTGCCTTCTCCATCTGTTTCTGTAACTCCTCCAAAGCTTTGATCGCTTCCTCAGTGGCTTTCTGTATATCTTTAGGGGCTTCCTCTGTGGCTCTCTGTATCTCTTTCGAGGCACCTTCTAATTGTTTTTGCATCTCTTTTGTTGCCTGTTCCACCTCCTTTTGAAACTTTCCCGCTTCTCTTGCCATCCTTCTGGAACTGATCTCGCCGGTGATATTCAGGAGGATCAATACGGCTCCGATGATGCCGAAAACAAGCCATGCCTTTTGGGAAGCAATGCGGTGGACTTCGATGCTTGCGATAATGGTAAAATAGATCGCCAGGGCCACCCCAATAGCACCTCCGATATATGGAACGATCCCGAGCACACAGGTAATCGGGGTGAGCGCCGAAATATAGGCTACACACCGGTAGGCTGTCTCGTAATTCTCCTGAGAACCCATCACTCTCCATATCACATAGAGGATCGCCGCACCGACGAAACCGAATATCCCCACGACAATGGGCAGAAGAATAATGGAAGCTACCCCCATCGCCAATCCTGTGGCGACCTTCAGACCAATGATGCTGAACAGGCTCTGGATCAAGCCCCCGATCACCCCCATCGCAATCATGAAGATCAGAGGCTTAACGTAACCTCCTGTTTTCGGCATTTCTTTAAAAAACGCCTGAGGTGAGGTTAAGACTTTGATGGCAGTATTCTTGATTTCATTTAGATCAATGTCTGTCTTTTCCATATATCCTCCTTTTAAGGCATAAATGAGTAGAGTATCAATCCCTTTTTCTGATTAAAAGCTTTGCTTTCAACAAAGATATCATTAGGAATCAGCAAGATCTCCCCTGCCCCCAAAGCATCATCACATTTCTTTAATGCCGCGGTGTGATAAGGATCAGTCTTGTCGGACAAAGGACATATCGATAAAGTGTTCAGGAGGATCATTTTTGATAGATTTTCTCACGGGATTGGTCATATTGTTTGGCTATAGATGGAATAGGATTTCTATTTGACCCACCTCCGCCAATAAAGGTGTACCATCATGCAATAAGGCTGTCAAGCATTTATCTTACAAGAATTTTATGCGATGTTCCTTTTTCTTCAGACATTATAAAAGTTAGTAAGGCCTCACTGAAGGGTGGGGAAAAGTCGGCAATCGGCAGGTCTGCTTCCGAAAATCTTATCAAGCGGTGAATGGATCATGAAGTGGGGTGCCAGTGAGTGACCACGGGAGAGTGAGGCATTACAAAATTTAAGGTGTCAATTGAGCTCTTTGAAAAGAAGAGAGATGTAAGTCAATGGATCAAAAGAATCATCATAAAATCCCCCTTCGTCCCCCTTTTCCAAAGGGGAATTCCTTTCACCCTCTTTGGCAAAGGGAGGAGGGATTTTATAAAGTTTTTTCAAACCGCTAAAGTGTTACAATTTAAAAATTTTTTCTTGACATTTTAAAATGCGAAGAGTATTTTATCTCGGGTTTTTGGGTGGGTCAGTATCATTTTTGGAATTTTTTGATCATATTTCTGTGTTCCGAGCACAGAAAGGCTCATGAAAGTGGTTTTAGGGGTAAAAAGAAATGGTGAACGAAAATTCTTTTTGAAAAGGAGGTTAAAAAATGGGAAAAGCAACTAAAATCATTTTTTGTTTGGTTCTGGGATGTTTGATGATGTCGGACATCG
>FWPV01001297.1_pt1 | contig 70467 bp, 70 predicted proteins | sample 2228371 | NCBI WGS metagenome assembly FWPV01 (sample SAMEA103939776, study PRJEB20133) | metagenome
GAAGGGGTGAGATAAACGGGGTTTTGATAAGAAATTTAGCCGGGGTTAAGGACTGCCTTTTTAGTGCGCCTTTTCCCATTTCACCCATTCTCCCAATGCCCGCTCTCTTGAATTCACTCCCAGGTTTTATTTTATTATTTTAATCTGTGGTGGTCTTTGGTTTTTGGTAAAATGGTATTATTAACTATGCACATGAAGGAGAGAGAGAAGGGGGTGATTGTCTAATTGTGGTTGGAATCGCAAACTGAGGCGGTAAGGTCATAGGTTGAGGTTGAGACGACCCGGGCATAGGTAAATGTCCCTGGAGGAGGGTTTTTCCCTTTGAGATAAACCAGTCCATCAACTTCGGGCGCATCCCATTCGGTTCTACCAAGACCAAAAAAGTCAACCAGGACCAAAACATTTTTACCGATAAGAGAGCGTAGTTTATTTTTTGAGATTTCTGCCTGAGTTTTCATAATCTGATGCAAACGGCGTTGGGCGAGAGAGCGGGGAACCTGGCTTTTCATCCTATAGGCAGGGGTGCCGGGTTCGGGGGAGAAGGCGTAGCCGGAAAGGCGGTCAAACTGGGCGGTTTTGATGAACTCAAGAAGTTCCTGAAACTCCTTTTCTGTTTCGCCGGGAAGCCCGGTGATGATGGTGGTGCGAATCCGCATTTCGGGGATTGAACGGAGTTGTTCTAGGGTTTGCTCAACATCCCGGCGCAAGTAGTGGCGGTTCATTCGGGTAAGAATCTTATCGGCAATGTGTTGAATCGGTAGGTCAATATAACGGCAAATTTTTGGGTTGGTCGCAAACTGCTCAATCACCTCTCCGGTAAGATGGGCGGGATGGGCATACATCAGCCGGAGCCAGCGAATCTCTTTGATTTTAGTTAATCGTTCAATAAGCTGGCTGAGCATTGGTCTTTGGTAGCGGTCTTGACCGTAAAGGGTGGTGTCCTGGGCGATAAGAATTAACTCCTTGACACCCAATTGGGCTAATTGGTTTGCTTCCTCGGTTAACTCATCAATTGGGCGGGAGCGGAAAGGTCCGCGAATCTTGGGAATCAGGCAGTAACGACACTGGTTATTGCAACCGTCGGCAATCTTTAGGTAGGCGTAATGGTTTGGTGTTGACAATAGCCGAGGCGGTAAGGGGGCTGGATAGGGGGGAGGTGATTTGCGATTGATAAGGTGGGGGATATGAAAGAGTTCGTTTAAACCCAGCCACTGGTCAACCCCGGGAAATCGGCGGGCGAGTCTTTTGCCATAGCGCTCTATCAGGCAACCGGCAACAATCAGTTTTAAATTAGGGTTTCTTCTCTTCAGTTTGATTAGCTGGCGGATGGCTTTTTCCGATTCAGCGACCGCGCTTTGGAGAAAGGCGCAGGTAGTAAGGACAATGAGATGGGCGAATTTTAAGTTTGTGGTTAGCTCGCACCCGGCTTCGGCAAGAGCGCCCAGGAGATATTCGGAGTCAACCCGGTTCTTGGGACAGCCGAGGGCAACAACCGCCGCCCTTATTTTCTCTTTCGGCAAAGCCTAAACCTTCCAGAGCTTCCCAGTGGCTTCGGCTAAAACCTGTCCATTGGTATCGGTCAGTTGACTTTTCGCCAAGACCAGCCTACCTTGTTCCTCGGTAATCCAGCCAAAACCAGAAATCGCTTTGTCCACCGGGACCGGTCGGCGGAAACGGACGGATAGTTCTGCGGTTACAGTGCGATAACCACGGGGGCGAACCGCCCAGGCCATCAGTTCATCAAGAAGGGTGGCAATGATACCACCATGGGCAATTCCCGACCAGCCTTGATATTTCCCCGGAATCACCCAGGTGAACCGGGCACCACGGGCATCAACCTCAAGGGGTAGTTTTAACCCATCGGGGTTGTTCTTACCGCAGGCAAAGCAGGTCCCGGTGTCTTGAAGTTCCATCTTTATTGGTATTCAATACTTGTTCCCGGTGGCGGAACAAAACGGAACTCCTTTGGTGAAAGGGGAGGGTTAAAGCGCTGGTTTTTTAGAATGAACTGATACCGGTTACCGGAGTTGTCTAAAAAAGAGAAGCCATCAATCCTTTTCTTAGTTTTGTCCAGGGTTAGTTTCATCTCGGCAAAAAAGGCGTCTTCATTGGGCTGAATTGAGATAACCGGCTTGCCGTCCTCGGGTGGTTCTTCAATAATTTTTGCGGTGGTGTCAAGGAGTGGCTCAAGAAAGGCAAGGAAGGGGAAGGATTGACCCTGGGTTTGCAGGATCGCCCGCTTCTCATCCGGGAAGTAGAACCAGAGAACTGAGTCATTGCCAACGATAATCTGGCGCACCGGTCTAATAACCTCCAATCGGAACCTGTGTGGTAAAATGGCGGAAAACCTGCCCTCAAAAAAGAGCGGCTCGCGGTCGTCTTCCTTCATTACTATCCGCTCAGTAAAACTCCCGGCGATTGATTTAAGTCCGAGATACTGGCGCCGCAACCCCTCGCCCAGAGTGCTGAGTTCGGCAGTATAGCCGGCAATCACGGTTAAAAGAATGGCAAAACTGATGTCCAGAACAACCCTTTTCATCACTCATAAAAGATACTGGTTTATAAAAACCTGTCAAACCCAACGCACTTTTTACCCACCCGTTATTTAATACCAGAATAATATCCTGAGGGAACTCATAGCCGATGCTTTCCACAAAGAGATAAAATGGTGGGCTGGTTTTACTACTGGCTGAGGTGGGAAGATCGTAATCAATGGCATTCCCGTAGGGCGGGGTTATTATTAAACCACGCCATCTTTGGGTTCGGTCATCTGCTCGCAGTAGTGGCATTTTTCTGATTTCCGCGGACCGATTCGGGGTCAAGGAAGACTATATTAGAGTTCAGAAGTTTAAGGTATAGGTAATTTTACATATTATTTAGCCAGCACATAAACATAGCCGCTGGCGGCAACAACATATGCCCTTGAACCATCGCCATTGAATACAAGTTCTGAAAATGAGCCCGCAGCTGGGAAGGAAAGCTTTTCTACCATTTTTGGGTTTGTGGGGTCAGCGACATCAAAGATACTAATATAATGGGAACCGGCATCGCAGAGGAAGAGATATTTCTCATCCGGGGTGAATGCCATACCGAACTCGCCGATTTCCGGTTCAAACTTTTTAACCACCGTGAAAGTTGAGAGGTCAACGACATATACGCTATCATTGAGATGGGAGACAAAGATATAGCGGTCGTCGCTGGTTAGAAGAATGATTTCAGGACCATTGCCGAGCGGAATTTGGCGTGTAACCGTCAGTGTGTTGGGGTCAATCTCATAGAAGATATTCTCACTCTGGCTGGTCGCATAGAGTTTGGTTTCTACTTGATTCGGGTCAACATCATAAATCCAGGGCAGATGGACGCTGTCTACCATATTTCCACTTGAGAGAGCAAACTTGGCAATACAGCCGTGGTTATCCGGTGCAGCAGTATTTGCCGCATAGATGTAATTGTTCAACTGGGTAAGGGCGATACCGTACCCGCGCGGACCTATTTTAACCGGTGGCGAACCTTCAAGATAGCCCATCATCCTGGTCTGAGTATAACTTGAGGTAGAAATTTCAACAACACCGGCGCTATCCATATTCCATTCCCCGCAGTAGTAAGCGGAGTTTCCATCCTTACTAATCCTCAGTTCACTATTGCCGACATTGGTAACTGCTATCTGATGGGTTACCTGGTTTGTTGCCGTGGAGATGACATTAACAAAGACACTCGGTTCCGCCCAGTGATTAACCCAGACCTCGGCACCATTGGGAGTGATGTCAATTGAAATGGGGTAATCTCCTACCGGAATCGTTGCAATTAAATTTCTTGGATATGCTGAACCAGTTACGACAAAGGAATCAATGTTAGAGAAATTACCTCTTTTGCCATTTTTGTCAATCGCCGCTACCCGCCAGTAATACTTCTTTAAATCCAAAGTGGTTGTGGTATAATTCGTGTCGTTTTTCTCTGCCGAGATAACCGGCGCCCAAAAATCAGTGGTGGTGTCAACCTCAATAGCATATTTTTCCGCCTCTGCAACCGCTGTCCAGATAAATGTTACCGGCAGGGAAACCTGTTTACCGCCGATTGGGTCCCGCAACTCAGGAATGCCAATTTTACCACCGTCACAGTGGAGAAGAAAAATGATAACAATTATAGCAAATAGATATACCCACCTTTTCATAGTATTACCTCCTTGGGGTTATCTCAATAAGTTATTAATGGCGCCCCAGAGGTGTTCGGACACAAAGTCAGAACTACTTGAACCCCTTTTAACCAGGTTCCTGAGAAGTCCGCAATGCCGATTGACGGGTTGCGGACAGCAGAAACAGGAACAGACGCCAATCAGAGCCAGAAAATCAGACAATTTTTTAAAGGGATTAGAAGTAAGTAGCACGGGTGTCCTTTCCCAAAAACTTCACGGTGAAAAACTCCGATATTAATTATATCCATTATGCGCCGTTTGTCAATTCTGGATTTACCGGTCTAATTTCTCCTTTCCGAAACTCCTATTGATAATTTCATTACCCCACCGCCGTTATTATGATGAAATATATCTTGACTGAGAAAAAAATTTTGTTATGATAATGGTAGATGAGTATTGGCAGAAAGTTTTCTGCCAACAGGGATTTTTTTTAATTGTTTATTGGAAGGTAAACAAAAAGAGCAAAGAGCCTAAAAATAAAAGGGGGCTATGATGAAGAAGTTAGTTTTTGGGATAAGCGCACTGTTCGCCTTCACTGCGGCGGACATCCTGCTTTACGAGACATTTGACCCGCCCTGGAATCAGATGAACCCTCCGCCCGGTTGGGAAATTGTCTATGATACACTTAATCCCCAGGTTTATGCTGACTGGCACCAAAATGCGGCCAACTCGGCGCCGTGGAATAATCACCCTTCCCCTTATGCTTATATTCAATGGCAACTTGGTCAGAACCAGACGCCCGATATAATTATTTCGCCGGTGATAAACTGCGCTGGTCATCGTAACATTGTCCTCACCTGCAGTACCTACTTTTCTCACAAACTTTCCCAGAGCTACACCGCCCAGATTCGCTATTCTATTGATGGTGGGGCAACTTACCCCTTTTTGTTGCGCGACTACTACGGTCAGAGTGTCGGTCCTGGTGTCCAAGAGTCGTTGGAGTTGACTTATGCGGCACACGAGGCGGCGGTGAGGATTGCCTGGATTTTTGATGGCGACCTGTTTAGAATCAACCACTGGGCATTTGACGATGTTATCGTGACCGGTGATTTAATATCTCCTTATGACATCGCTTGTAAAGAGATAATCAGCCCAAAATTTTATGAGTTGCCAGGCGATTTTATCCCTCATGCCCGCTTTGCCAATGTCGGTTTAAACGACCAGTATGATATCCCGGTATTTTGCGAACTGTTTGATAGTTTAGGTAACCCACTCCAACTTTGGGCTGACACCATTGATTTCTTACCTGGCTTTACCGGCGAAGAGGTGGTCTTTTTTGACTCAATCTCCTATCCACTTACTTTAGGACGCTACAGAATTGATTTCTGGTCCGCAAGTGACCCGGATGGTGACCGGAGCAATGATACCCTCTCCCGCACTTTTGTTGTTTCTTCTATTCAAGAGCTGGCTAATGATGACGGTTCGGTTGACCAGTATCGCAGTTGGCCGGTTGGTCATTATGGTTGGGGGGCAAAGTTCTCGGTTTCCGCTCCGGTCTATATTGAATCGCTCAAGGTATTCCTCAATTCGCCTACCGCTCCCGCTCATTGTCGTTATCAACTCGCGGTCGCGCCCGACATCGGTGGCACCCCCGGAGCTTTTATTTTCAAGACGCCGGTTCTTTCTGCCACTGCCGGTACTGCCGGCTGGAACTCGGTCTTTCTGGCTGATACCGGGGAGCAGATTGTTGTCCCGGGTGATTTCTATGTGTTTTACCTGCAGGTGGGTGAACCGCCCGAGTGTCCGGAGTTGGGGGTAGATAACACCCTTGATCATCCTCTTTACTGGAAGTACTCCCCTGATGGCACTTTTTTGCCCGATACGCCACCAGGAGATTTGATGATTAGGGCGGTGGTGAACTATGACACGGTGGAATTGGCGATTTGTGATGCCCGGGTTACATTCGTTGAAAAGCCGTTGTATGAGTTTATCCAGCGACCATTTAACGCCAACTGTCCGATTATCGCTCATATTGAAAATTTCGGGCGAGCGACACTCAGGGATGTGGCGGTGGTCTGTTCGGTAATGGACCCGAGCAATAGTCTGCTTTTCTCGGATACGGTTACGGTTGCCCTCCTTGATTCCGGGCAGAAGATTGCGGTGGAGTTCGCTGAATGGGTTCCCAACGCTTCTCAGCCCTGCTCAATTATTGTTCACACCACTCTCCTTACCCCGCCGCCTGATGCTGTTCCCCAGAATGATGATAAACGGTTTAGCTGTGATGTTCGCCAAGGGGTTTTCACCGGTCGCAACTCGGCCGGCTATGCCTGGATTGATTCTGACACCACCGGCGGTCCGGTTTACTCCTGGATTGACACCACCGGTTTTGCGGTGGCGCTGGTAAATGAGGATGACCGCCATATCTATGTTCCAATTGGCTTTAAGTTTCCTTTTTCTGAGACGACCTATGCTGATTGCTATGTTTGCAGCAATGGTTGGCTCTCACTCGGAGTTGACCCTCATACCACTGCCCCTCGTCCCCATCGCCTGCCCGATGATAGTGTGCCCAATGCTGCCTTCTATCCTTGGTGGGACGACTTAGAATTGAGGTCTACGGGTAAGGTCTATTACAAAACAATTGGCACCGCACCCAATCGGCAGTTCGTGGTTATTTGGAGTGATGTCAACCGAAAAGGAACTGATGAAAACGACCTGTTAACATTTGAGGTCATCCTCAATGAAAATGGGACGGTTATTTTCCAGTATAAAGATGTGACAACCGGTAATCTTGCCTACGACTGTGGCAAAAACGCCTCAATTGGTTTAGAGAACAAAGAAGGTAATACTGGTCTCAATTACCTCTACGCCCTACCACCGATGTCCTTGGCGACTAACGACCCTGCGAACCGGCTCACGGCTGGGAGAGTAATAAAGTTCTATCGGGAGTTCCGGGATGCGGCCGCTTTGGATATTATTAAACCGGAGGCATCGGTCTTCCCAGAGAGTATTAACCCGGTGGTCAAAGTTCAAAACTACGGCACGATTGGTGATACATTCATGGTCTATTTCCACATTACTGTGGGCGACACCCGGCTTTACTTTGATTCGCTCCTTATAGAAGGGATTGCGCCGGGTGCGGAGACAACCCTGACATTCCCGGAACCCTGGTCTGGTCGGGGTAATTTTACTGCCGCCTGCTCAGTGGCGATGGTCGGTGATGAAAACTCCGCCAATGATGTGTTCGTGAAGTCTTTCCGCGCTTCGCCCTGGGTCCAGCGGGAGAATATCCCGGTTGGTCCCGCCGCCCGGCGAGTTAAATACGGTTCCTTAGTTTACGCCTATACTACCAACAAGGTCTACGGAATGAAGGGGTCAAATACCAATGAGTTTTATGCCTATGACCTCGCCACCGGAACCTGGGAGTCTCTTGCCAGTATGCCACTTTTACCTTCGGGCAAAAAAGCCAAGGATGGCTGTGACCTTACTTTTGACCCATTCCGGGGCTCTTTGGGAACAATCTGGGCGATAAAAGGTGGTCGCACCGCTGACTTTTACGCCTATGACATCGCCACTAATTCCTGGACAATTAAACCCAATATCAAGGGAACAAGTCGTTTACCTCATAAGGGCGCCTGCCTCGCCTATGTGCCCACTTATGGGACCCAAGGGGCGGTTTTCTGTGCGGTGGGCAACAATACCCTAACCTTCCTGCGGTTTGATATCGCGAGGGATAGTTGGTACCGGTGTGCGGATGTTCTTTTCAGTGCCGATAGAAGGAGAAAATGTCGGGCGGGAACTGATATGGTTTATGATGGCGACAGTATAATTTACCTCCTCAAAGGCTCAAATACCACCGAAGTCTGGAAATACTCGCCGATAGGGGACACCTGGCGAATTAACCCTCTTGACACAAGAAGTATTTTGGGTCGGCGCAACCGCCGGGTGAAAGAGGGCGGGGCGATCGCCTTCGCTAATGGCTATCTATTCGTGCTTAAAGGTGGTAACACCCAGGAGTTCTGGAGCTATAAAGTTGGCCGGGATACCTGGGACCAGCGCACCGATATCCCCTATGCCCTGGCCGGGACCAAGCGGAGAGTAAAGCGTGGTGCGGCTCTGGCAGGAGCCGATTCGGCGATTTTCTGCCTCAAAGGCTCATCCACATTTGAATTCTGGGAGTACCGACCTTACAGCGATACCGTAGGGGCGATTTTGCTTGCTTCTTCACCGCCGAGGCGGGAAGGGGTGATGGCAGAAAAAACTGCCCTGCCAACGACTTTTGCCCTGACACTCTATCCTAACCCCAGTTTGACGGCTAACATTACCGTTAGTTACGCTTTACCATCCGCCGGTCCGGTTCGCCTGCAAGTTTACGATGTTACTGGTGTCTTGGTGAAGACGCTGATTGATGCCCCAATGCCAGCGGGCAGACATACGGTCACCTGGAACTGCCTCACCAATAAAGGGGCGAAAGTTCCTGCGGGCGTTTACTTCCTGAAATTGAGAACTTCGGGTTCAACCTTAACACAGAAGTTAATCGTTCAGCGTTAAATCGGCAGATAACCTTTTGGGCAGTCCACAGAGCGGACTGCCCTTTTTATTTAGAACCGAACCCAGAGATAGATGGCGAATACGATGAGTAGAACCGCAAAGGTGGTGATGGCAAAAGAGAGCCCAAAGGTAATGGTGGCAAAACCCAGGTTAAGAGTAAAGGTTGGGACCCCGAGCTGAACCGACTTAAAGAAAAAATCTCGCACCGGTCCTTGGGGGAAAAGACCGGCGAGAAAGTAGGAGATGATACTGCCGGTGATGCCGGCGATAATAATTGCCAGAACCAGAAGTCCGATTGACCTTCCGCCAGCGCGAATGGTCCTATGTCTCATACCTGCCACAATATACCAATCCACTCCTTTTAATCAAGCCTGACCAAAAGGCGAGTGGAGTACCCCGGAGGATTGCGAGGACGCAAGCCCGAAGGAATCTGGTTGCCCGATTGGGTTTAGGAGAGTTGTTAGAGGGGGATGAGAGCGCTAATAACCAAGCAGGGAAAGCAGGTCTTTCACGGTGCGGACCCAAAGTTTCGCACTACCGCCAACCTGAAGGAGCCTTTCGGGTTTAATTAACTCTAAGTGATAGGTGAGCAGGACCGGGGTCATTCCGGCATCACTGGCGCCGGTTAGTTCATCGGAACCGCCATTGCCAACATATAGGCACTCCCTGGGCTGGAGGTTGAGGTTTTTGGTGGTTAAAAGGTAAATTCTGGGGTCGGGCTTTTTCAGTTTGACCACGCAGGAGAAGGCGACCGCATCAAAGAGCGGAGCTAAGGGCGACTCTGACCAGTGGGCGATTTCGTCCTCACCGCAATTGGAGATTAACCCGAGTTTGAAGCCCTTTTCCCGTAACTGACGGAGCGAGTCAAGGGTTTCCGGGTCAACATTTAAGAGGGTGTGCCGGAAGCGCTCGTGCCGGCTCTTCAGCACCTCTTGAATCTGCTCCTCGGTTACCGCTGGGTTCAGTTGTTTTGCCAGCCGGCGAATCGGGATTTCTACCGGCGTCAGTCCAAGGACATAGTCATCCGGGTCGTTAAGCCAGTGCTGATACCATAACTCCGGGTCAATACCCAGAATTTCGGCAGTGCCGTGCCCGGGTGCCTGGGAGGCTTCAAGGGAGACCAGGGTGTGGAAAAGGTCAAAGATTATCCCCCGGATGTACGCGAATTTGGACATCGGCAAATCTTATGGTCTATTCGCTTCAAGTCAATCCAAAGGGACTAATTTTGACACCGGATGTAAGAGTATTAATCCAGAAAACGGAAAGTCTAATACTTGGGGTGGTAGCCGTTGAGGGGTTTGGAGTTGGTATCGGTCCGCTCAATAGGACCTTTATTCCGGTTCTTGTGTTGATTCTTTAAGAAGCTTGGGCGAGCCCCACCACCAAGTGAAAGCCGGTTACTTCGTGAACAATTCGCGCCGATAGTGAAACAGGCTGAATATACCGCCGGTATGGACAAAGAGTGGATTACGATAGCTGGATTCTTTTAGCCGGCAGAGCATTCCATAAAAGGCTTTCCCGGTATAGACCGGGTCAAGAATGATACCAAAACGGGCTATCTGTTTAATTGTGTTCACGACTTCCGGATAGAGCTGGGCGTAGCCCGGTCCGATAAAGTGGGCATCAAATGAGTACTGCTCGGTAGGGATTGATAGTGGTCGGTCAAGGACATTCGCCATTTCGGAGAGGATTTTTGCGGTCTTTTTCTCAAAGGTAGGGATGTCGTGAGCAACAAGGATGCCAATTAAAGAGGGCTTTAGACCGAGGAGGTGCTTTCCCGCTAATAGCCCAGCATAAGTCCCACCGGAACCAACCGCGCAGAAGATGGCGTCAATCTGGTTCTTTTCCACATACGCGGCCATCTCTTCAACTGCGGAAAGATAGCCCAATGCTCCTATCCCATTGGAGGCGCCTTCGGGAATCACATAAGCCCGCACCCCTTTTTTCTTATAATCATCGGCGATTTCCGCCATCAGGTGGTCTACTTTTTGGTACTCCTCAGGGGTAATGAAGCGGAATTCGGCTCCGAGAAGGGTGTCAAGGAGAAAGTTGCCGTCCGGAAAACCTTCGGGTTTACCACGCAGAACCGCAACGGTCTTCAGACCGAGCTCTTTTCCAGCAGCGATTGTTGCCCGGACATGGTTGGATTGGTATGGCCCACAGGTGATTATTATCTCAGCGCCCCGGGCCTGGGCATCAGCCAGCAAAAACTCAAGTTTTCGAATCTTGTTGCCGGAGTAGAGCAGGCCGGTGAGGTCGTCCCGTTTGATATGGATTTTAATCCCGGGCAAAAGGTCGGAAATCGTGGTTATCGGGGTCGGCTTATGGGCAAGTTTCAAAGGTGTTATCTTAAACATTTCAGCGGAGCTGGGCGGGGTATTCGTAGCGGGTGAGGATACCGGGTGAGGCAATCCAGAGAAAACGTTCGTCCGCATATAAAGCGGTAATTTTTTCAGAAGGTAAACCGGTACTTCGGTCAATTGTGGTCCAGGTCTGGCTTTTTAGGTTGTAAGCGATAATCCCATTTTCGGTGCCGATGAAGAGGAAACTACCACCGGCAGCGAGCGTCCGAACTGGCTGAGATAGGTCAAACCCCGGGGGGATGAGCTGGGTCCAGGTGTTATTGGAGTCAAGCATTAAAATACCGCCACGGGCGCCGAAGAAGGTGGTGGTTTGGGTCTGGACGATATTGAACACCCCCCAGTCGCTCCGGGCAAATGGGTCGGTAATTTCAACCAGGGTGTCGTTTACCAGCAAAAGAAGCCCAACATCAGTGGCGACGAGGAGGGAGTCACGGACCAGGGCAATGCCGTTGACCGGTCGGTGGAACTGGATGCGGAGGGTGGGTTTCCCATTAGCGTCCAGCCGGTAAAGCCCGAAATTGGTCCCTAAAAAGAGGTCGTTCTGATTCAGGGAGAGGAGCGCGGTGATGCCTTCCTGACGGTTGAGTTCAAGCACCTCGTTTAAGAGCAATCGGAACCTACCCGGTGCGAGTTCACCCGGTCGGGTAGTAAAGTAGTGCCAGTTGCCGATGGAGTCAAGGGCAACGGTCTGTTCCCGGGTGATCAGCCAGAGCCCACCTTCAGCCGGGATAATCTGATTGACCGGAGCCGGTGGCGGACCAATCCGGATTTCGCCTTCCTTAACCCCCAAGCGCGGATTATAGATTAAGACGCCATAACCATCAGCGACCACAAAGAGGTGGTGGTCAAAAGGGGTAAACCAGACTTTGCTTAAGGGATGAGAATGGAGTTGTTCGTCAACGATATAGTAAGGGGTCAGGAAGGTGAAAGCCTGAGGTGCGGTGGTCTCTTTTTCGCCGAACCAGGTTACCGGCTCAGGAACCGCTGAAACTTGGCGGAACCGGTCACCGCCCCCGGTTTTTTGAAATAGACCCTGTTCGGTATCAAAAAATGCACCGGTTTGGGTTATCCCAATGGAACGGACTTTCTTAAAAGGCGGGTTGAGTTCAAGGACCTGTCCGGTTACCGGGAGAAACTGGTAAAGTCGTGATTCGGTAGCGATTAAAAGTTCGTTTGCGGCGGAATTAAAGGCGCAGAGGGTAATTTTTTCGGTAATACCGTCAGCCGCAGTTAAGGTGCGTAAGTGCTGAAGCCGGGAACGGTCAAAGATGTAAACCCCGTCCGGAACCGCAACGTATAAAGAACGTCTGCTGGTGGTGATTGAGCGGACTTCGGTCATTGCCGGGTAGGCACGCCAATAGCGAGGTTCGTAAATTAAGGAAAGGAGTAATAGAAAAAAATGGGTGAAGGGATAAAGCGTCAATCCCTTTCTCCTTCACCGACGGGTTTGAGAATCTTTCGGATGGCTTTTGGAAGGTAATTTAACAGGTCTTGCGCGGTTAATGCGTATTCAGTGAGTTCTAAAACGGCGAGGTCAGCGGTATAGCCGTGAAGATATACCCCGATAATCGCCGCATCAAGAGGGGTTACCCCTTGGGCGATAAACCCGGCAATGAGACCGGTGAGGACATCACCAGTGCCGCCAGAAGCCAGACCGGAGTTGCCAGTTGAGTTTATCCAACTCTTGCCATCAGGAGATGCGACGACCGTGCTCGCCCCTTTTAAAACTAAGATACAGTGATGCGTGTGGGCAAAGTTTTTGGCAATACCGAGGCGGTCGGAGTTGATTTCGCCCGGACTCTTGCCAATAAGCCGGCTCAGTTCACCGGGATGGGGGGTGAGGATTAAAGGTGCCTTTACTTGTGCGAGAGTGTCAAGGCAACCGGCAAGGTTATTCAACCCATCCGCATCAATTATGGTAGGTTTTTTTAAAGAGGGGAGAAGTTTTAGGAGGAGGTTTTGGGTTTTGGGATGGGTTGATATTCCTGGACCAATGGCGATGCTATCAGCGGACTCAGCGAGTTCCAGTAATGGTTCAAGCGCATTATCGCTTAAAGTTCCAGCATCGGTTTCAGGCAAGGGGTGTTTTACCGGTTCGATGGCGTTGGACTCAATCACATTGGTGAGGCTTCTTGGATAGGCGATGCGGACTAGTCCAGCGCCAGCGCGGACGGCAGCATTGGCGGAAAGAACTGCGGCACCGGAAAAACCCCGGGAGCCACAGATTAAGAGGACGGTGCCAAAAGTCCCTTTGTGCCCCTCAGGTTGGCGGGGTGGTAGATGGCTTCGGACAAACTCCTGGTCAACGAGGAAGGCGGTGGCGTTTTCTTCAAGGAGCTGGTAAGGGATGCCAATGTCCGCAACCAAAAGTTTACCGGTGTTCTTTTTTCCGGGATAGAAAAGCAGTCCTGATTTTGGTAGACCCATTGTAACAGTCAAATCCGCCTGCACCGCCGGCTCAAAAACTTTACCGGTATCCGCATCCACCCCGGAAGGGACATCAACACTCACGACATAACAGTTGGCTCCGTTGATGAACCGAATCGCTTCGGCAAAGATACCTTCGGGTGGGGAGGAGAGACCAGTGCCAAAGATGGCGTCAACGACCGCTGAAAGCCGAAAGCGGTTAACTCCTAGCCGATAAATTTCCTCCGGTTTCACAACCACCTGAATTGTAAACCCGGAGTTTAATAGAATCTGGGCATTGGTTCGGGCATCGCCCTTAAGTTCGTCAACTTTACCCAAAAGGAGGCAATCCACCTTTGCCCGGCGGTTGAGGAGATGGCGGGTGATTACAAAACCATCGCCGCCATTATTTCCTTTACCGCAGAGAACGAGAAAGTATTTATCCTTAACCCCTCCCAACTCCTTTTCAATGACATCAACTACCGCCCTTCCCGCATTCTCCATCAGAACTAACCCGCTTATCCCCCATTCCGCAATCGCCCGGCGGTCAATCTCCTTCATTTCTTTGGCGGTAACCACTGGAAACATTTTGATATAGAATTATAAACCGAGAAAATTGGGTGTCAATCCGCTAATCTCAAAGGGCAAAGGGAGCCATCCAGTGAATAAATGCAGAACCTCCATTCTTTAACAGGTGTGAAACACCATCCTCATTGAGTAATAATTACCTTTTGAATCCCTGGTGTCTTATGGACCAATCCTCTTACTGGATGGATGAAATCCACACCCGAGGCAATGTGTCGGGCATCATTTTCACCCGGGATAAGTTTCATCACTTTCCCACCAGAACATCAAGGAGAGAGACCAAAGACTGAAGACCGGAGTCCATCTGAGAATCTTATGAACTATCATCATATTGGATGGGAAGTGCAAAGCCTAGCGCGTTCCTACACAGGCGGAATAACCTCTCTCAGAATATATAAGGCTGTCTCCTATCGCAAAATGCAGTGGTGAATTGGGTCAAGGTGAAGGTCAAGGGCTGCGAGGTAATGTTCCTCAAGCCTCACCCGGGATGATCGACTCAGTCCGGCAATCCAGAACCTTCAATGTTTCTTGTTTAGTCCCTAAGTAAAATATACCCGGTTGCTCCAGGGTGCTCAGCGCACCGCTAAGGGTTTCCAACGAGCACCCCAGTAACTTAATTGAATCGGTTAAGCGGTCAATCACATAAATTGTATCCAGATAGTAAAGGGGTTGTTTTTGATATCAATTACACCGAGGGAACTAACATCATAGCCGACAAAGTAGCCTTTACCTAAGCCATAATGAAACTCCATTCCTAATATATAATTCCATATTCACCGAATCCCAAAAAGATAATTAATAAATACCCGGAGATTACGGCTCTTTTTATTATTATCGTATCAGTGGCACAATCCAATGCTTTGCTTTTAAAATCATTAACCTCAAAATACCCACGGTCGGAGACAGAGAGATAGCAAACACCCCAACTGGGACTGGAAGGTATCCGTTTTAAGATTGTATCGGCAATAACATCAATCACCAAAAGAAAGAGTATCCCAATACATGTCATTAACGATTTAGAGTTTCCAACGATGCCGGTTATAGGCAGAAAAACTGATGCCGCTCGCTCATATAACCGGTATTGATTCAAATTGATATGTTGAATAGTCAACAACAAAGATTTCGATAATCCCCTCAGATAATGAATCACGGATGAGTACCGTGAAGTTAGAACCTCAAACTCATTAGCATCACCTCAGATAGACTTCAAAATATTCTCCGGCAAGCCTTTTCTAAGTTCTCAAATATCAATAAGAGAGGACGAGAATGTGTCCTCTGTCCTATTCCTGCTTATTTTTCTTCTTTATTTTCCCTGTTTTCCGTCCGTTTCACAAAAAATAAAGCAAAAAATCTTCCTCAAACTCGTCCTGTTCTGTTTTTCACCTCCTCCCCTAAACCTCTCTACCGCGTCCCCCGGGCGGTCTCAGGGGGAGTATTTGAGGCTCTTTTGAAAGCACTTTTCCCACTCATTTTCAGGCTCCAATGGCGGCTACGATTCTGGCTCCATGAAGGCTTTAATTGAAGTTCCGATAGAGGCTCCTTTTTACCCTCCACCTTCAATCACCATTGCAGGCTCTTTTTATAAGCGGTTTGAAGGAAATTTGACTCGCCAAATTGGTAGTTTTTAATCCTTATTTTCCGGTGTTTGGCTGGCGAAAAGAACGGAATTGGGGCAGAAAAGGGTATTTTTAGTTGTAATTTTAAAGTAGACCGGATTAAGTCTCCATTACTTCATCACTTAGTCTTGTGAAGCGAAGAGGGGGTAGAGTTTGATGCGGGTCTGTTTGTCAACCGGGCTGAACCGTTTGAACTGCATTGAGTGGCTGGCACGCCCCTGGGTTAAGGAGCGGAGGCTGGTGGCATAGCCAAAGGTGTTGACAAGGGGGATTTCTGCAGTTATAATTTGATGACCTTTAACCGGTTCTAAGTGGAGAATTTTGCCTCCCCGGGCGTTGATGTCCGCGAGCACACCTCCTAAATATTGTTCGGGTGTTACGACCTCAAGTTCCATTATCGGTTCCAGGAAGGTCGGTTGAGCAGAAAGAAAAGCTTCACGGAAAGCCTGAGCTGCGGCGACTTTGAAGTCAACTTCAGAGGAGTCCACTTCGTGATAGGCGCCGTCAACAATCCGTACCCGGGTGTTAATTACCGGATAACCGGCAAGGATTCCGGACTCAAAACACTCACCAATCGCGTCTTCAATTGGCGGGATAAACTGTTTGGGGATTGTTCCTTCGCGGATTTCGTTTATAACCCAATTACCATCGCGGGCCGGCTCAAGGGTAAGTTTCACAACCGCATAATGTCCTTTACCACCGGTCTGGCGGATGAATCTGCCTTCAGCGGTGCTGGTGGTGGTGATTGTTTCCCGATAGGAAACCTGGGGTTTACCCGAATGGACACCAACCCGATAGTCCCGCTCCAGCCGGTCAAGGAGGATTTCTAAGTGCAGTTCTCCCATTCCGGAGAGGATAAGTTGCCCGGTTTCCTCATCAGTCCGAACCTTAAAAGTGGGGTCTTCCAGCGCCATCGTCTGGAGGGCAGTTTGAAGTTTTTCGTCGTCGGCTTTGGTTTTGGGTTCGATCGCCAGAAATACCACCGGCTCGGGCGGTTTAATCGGCTCAAAGGCGATAGGGTGAGCAAGGTTGGCAAGGGTATCGCCGGTCTGTGCCTCTTTTAATCCAATCACAACGCCGATTTCACCAGCGCTGAGCGAGTCAATCTCCTGAACTTTGTTGGCGTGAACTGTCGCTAACCTTTGAATACGCACCCGCTTCATTTTTGGAACCACCATCACCACATCTCCCTGTTCCACCTTGCCCGAATAAACCCGGATATAAGAGAGCATTCCCCGTTGCGGGTCAAAGGTGAGTTTAAAAACCAGGGCGGAGAAAGGTGCTTTAGGGTTCGGGGGGCGCGTCTCCTCTCTGTTGGTCTTCGGATTAACCCCTTTTGCTGGAGGGATGTCTAATGGTGAAGGGAGGTAGTCAACTACCCCATCAAGGAGTTTTTGAATCCCTTTATTCCGGAAGGCGGCACCGCAGAAAACCGGAACAATCTTTAGCTCTAAGGTGCCCTTCCGAATCGCTGATTTAATGTCGGTTTCACTTATCTCCTCCCCACTTAAGTATCGAGTGAGCAGGTTTTCATCAAAGGTGGTGAGGACATCAAGGAGGTGATGTCGGGCTTTGTCAACCTCATCAAGCCGAGATTTTGGGATGGGCAGGGTTTCGTAGTTGGCACCGAGGTCTTCAGTGTGCCAGATGCACGCCTCCTTGGTGACGAGATCAATGACACCGGTAAACTCGTCCTCAATGCCAATCGGCAGTTGCACCGGCAGCGGGATTTGTTCAAATTTCTCCCGCATCATGTTCACCACCCGGTAGAAATCAGCACCGAGGCGGTCCAGTTTATTGACAAAGGCGATGCGCGGCACCCGATAGCGGTCAGCCTGACGCCAGACCGTTTCCGATTGTGGTTCAACCCCACCAACACCACAAAAGATAATAATCGCACCATCCAAGACCTTTAGTGAGCGTTCAACCTCCATTGTGAAATCCACATGCCCGGGGGTGTCAATGATATTGATGCAGTGGTTAAGCCACTGAATGCTGGTGGCGGCAGCGGTGATAGTGATGCCCCGTTCTCGCTCCTGGGTCATCCAATCCATCTGGGTGGTGCCTTCGTCAATCTCACCCATTCGGTGAATGCGCCCAGTATAATAGAGAATACGCTCGGTGGTGGTGGTCTTACCGGCGTCAATGTGGGCACAAATCCCGATATTACGAATGTACTTCAGGTCTTTTTCCGACATAGAAAAATTATGTTAACGCCTTTAGGGAGAGTGTCAAGCACGAGATTGACCTGAAGATAAAGTTGAATATGATGAGAGTAAAATGACCTTAGAGGAAATTTTCCCGGAAAACCTGAGAAGGCTCTGGCAGGAAATGGCGGAAGCGACCGTGCCCCGGGGGTGGATTAATATCGAAGGGGGTGGGGTGGAACAGCAGTGGAACCGAAGGCTATTCTTATGGCATTGTGCGAATTATGCCGGGGCGCTGACGATATTTTCTCAGGAGAATAGAAATTTGCGGATTTTGGAGTTGGGGTGCGGGAGTGGAGCTCTGACTCAGGCTTTTGCTCGGGTGATGCCACCAGGCTGGTGTCTGGTCGCGACTGACTACTCGCCCCGACTGATTGAGTTCGCCCGAGTTCGAAACTCGGGATTCACTCCTCAGGATTTAGAGTTAGAACCCAGGCTACAATTTGCATGTCTCAATGCCCAAGAGATTCGGACAAGTTTTTTGCTTGGGTTTGATGGGGTGATGTTCTTAGAGGTTATTGAGCATTTACCGTCGAGGAGTGTTTCGGATTTGCTCACCCGGCTGGAAAGGGGGTTAAAACCGGGTGGATTGGTGGTTTTCACTACGCCCGACCGTTCCCCTTTCCCAAGACCATTTTCTGGATATGTTTACCATCAGATTGAGTTCCGCTACGAGACGCTCCGGGAGTTTCTCTCCAACCCGGAAAATAACCCCTTCCGCAACTTTCAAATCTTCCGGTTAGTTTCCCCGAAAATCATTGAGCAGGCGGTGAAAGGAGAGCAGCGGGGAGGTTACTTTCTCAACCGCCTGTTTGGGGTGGTGGAGCGGTTAAGCGCTCGCTCTGCCGGTCTCAGGTGGGCAAAGGAAGAGTTGACCGACCGATTTTACCGATTAACCGGACGGTTTCTGGCTCAGAAGAGTTTTGATTCAGAGCCTTATCTTAAAGACATCCGGCTCGTTACTGAGGAGCTAAAAGAGTATGACCGCCAATCCTTCAGCTTAATTGCGGTCCTGAGGAAATAAAAGATTTTAATCCTTACTCGGTTGACACAGTCATAGATTCAATTGTAACTGGTGGTCGCACCTTCCCCAGGTTATCTAACACCTCCATTCCTTCAACAATCTTGCCGATAACCGTGTATTTGCCATCAAGTTGCGGGAGCGGTTGGAGACAGAAGTAGAACTGGCTTCCAGAAGACTCTTTGTTGGGGTTGACCTGGTCGGGAAGCCGAGCCATCGCCATTGAACCCTTTTCGTGCTTGCACTTGATTTCTGCCGGTACGGTATAACCTGGACCACCAGTGCCATCGCCTTTCGGGTCGCCACCCTGAACCACAAAGCCGTGCTCAATTCGGTGGAATGTCAACCCATTATAAAACCCCTTGATTGCTAAATTGCAGACATTGGTGACATTAAGCGGCGCATCTTTAGTGAACATCGCTACCTTCATCGTGCCAAAATCCTTTACCTTGATGGTCAAAAAAAGCGGTTCGGGTAGATTGGTTGCGACCAAGGTGTCCTTTAACAACCCGGGTTGCTCGGTTGTTGTTACCTCCGCGGGTTTTATCCTTTCTCCCTTCTTTGTCCCGCAGGTAAAGAGAAGGGTGATAACTAGCATTAGGGAAATGATTCTTACCATTTTGCCTCCTTTTTACAGTCCCTCTGATTTTGCAAAAATTGCTCTACCTGGGTCCGAGTCGGCATTGACAGCTCGGCACCAAGGACGGTTGTTGCCAGCGCGCCACAGGCGTTGGCAAATATAACCGCCTGGTCAATAGTTCTACCTTCTGCTAAACTTACCGCCAGACCAGCACGAAAGGCGTCGCCGGCACCGGTAGAGTCAATAACTTTATTAACCGGAAAGGCGGGGAAGTGGCGTTTACCCTTTTGGTCGTAAACAATCGCACCCTTAGCACCCACAGAGATGATTACCGCCTTTCTCCCCCGAGCAATTTCGGTTTCCGCCCATAGGTCAATCGGCTTCCCTTGCGCCAGTCCTTCAGCTTCAATTTCATTGGGGATGATATAGTCAACATCAGCGATTATCGGCAAATCAAGGTTATGAAATGGTGCTGGGTCAAGGAGGACGAGGGTGCCGGCGCCACGGGCGATTGTGGCAGCGCGATGGGAAACCGAGTGGGGGATTTCAAATTGGAGCATCAAGACATCCGCCGATTCAATCTCCTTGCTCGCGCTTTCAACCTGGGTGGTGGTGATGCGCAGATTTGCCCGGGCGACACCAATTATCGCATTTTGACCTTGTGCGTCTATCATTGGGCAGGCGACGCCGGTGCCGACTTCTGGGTCACGAAAGACAAAATCGGTTCTCATCCCTTCGGTTATCATTTTTTCCAGGAACATATCGCCAAACTGGTCCTGACCGAGGTTACCGACCATTATCGCCTCTGCACCAAGCCGGTGGCAGGCGACCGCCTGGTTAAAACCTTTACCACCGAGGAAAATTCCAAAATCTTCCCCAGGCATTGACTCACCCGGTCGCGGCAACCTTTTTACCCGAAAAACCAGGTCGGTCATAAACGAGCCAACTACGCAGATTTTTGGGCGGTCTTTTTTCATAAAAGAAAGTTTACCAACAAAAATAGAGAAATGTCAAGTTTGGTTTATAAGAGTTGATGGTCTCAGTTTTTTGTTTTTAGCCCCAGCGCTTCAAGGAGTTGGTCTTTGCCGGTATTTAATCGCCAGAGGGCGAAGGTGCTAAGGACCCGGACGGTGTGACGGACCGGTTTACTGCCGATTTCCTGAACTCGCAGGAGTAATGGGAGGCAAGAAAATCGGGCAATACCCACAAGCAAAAACATCACATCATAGTTGTAAAAGTCAAGACCGAGGATAATTAGATGGAACTGAGAAAGGAGCTGGGCGATTGTGCCGGCGATTAAGGAGGCGATGAATGCACTCATTCCAGTAACGACCGTGTAAATGGCGAAGTAACTCTCCTTGCGTGACGGGTTATCAGCCAAATCCAATAGGAGGTTCCAAAGACCAAGGTTAGCACCAGTCCACACCGTCCCATTGATAATACCGTCAATCCAGATTGGCAGGCGAAAGTGCGGTGTGGCAAAGAGCCAGAGAAACGGCATTACTCCGACTAAGGCAAAATTTAAGACCGTTACTGGTCTGGAGCCGAATCGGTCAATGATTCTGCCCCAGAAGAGCTGGAATAAGACCCCGGTAATTCCTCCAATCATTGAATAAATGGCGATGGCGGTAAAACTGAAATGGAGGTTTTTGAGGAGGTGGACGAGATAGAATGGTGAGGCTAAGGTCCCGGTGAGAAACCAGACCGCAAGAAATACGATGAGTCGGCGAAACTGAGGTTCCTGGAGAGGACCGAGAAAAACTTCCCGCAGGTTAGTTTTTGGTCTTGGTGCTATTTCCGGTTCGGGCTGACGGGTAAGGAGAAGGGTGGAAATGAGTCCGAAGGTTACCGCGAGTGTAAACGCCAGCGCATAACCTAAGAGTTCATTCCCCCATTTTTTGAGCCAGTCCATCCCTCTACCGGCAACATAGGCTACTATTACACCGGTTATCCCCAGTAGACCGTTGCGGAGCCCAAAAAATCTCCCTCTTCTTTCCTCAGGTACCAAATCGCTCATCCAAGATGTCCAGATGGTCCCAGCGATTGCCATTAGAATGCTGGAAACGGCAACGGCGGTAAGGAAGAGTTCTATTTTTAATTTGACGCCAGAAAAAAGCCAAGGCAAAAGAAATATAAAGACCGACCGGCCAAATCCGGCGGACCAGAGGACGAGAGTTTTGCGAGAACGAATTTGGCGGACTAAGAACCCGGCAAGGAAACTGAAGCCGCTTACCAACGCTGGAATTGCAGTAAGAAGGGCGATCTGAAACGAGTTAGCACCAAGATAGAGGGCCAATCCGACAAGAAACATTCCGCCGGCTAAGGTGGTATAAAGAGTGGCAAATGCCCCTTCAACAATTGAAACCTTCAGTCCCCGGTTAATATCCTGAGGGGTAAGTTCGGACATTTTTCTTAAATCACATTAGCGCGATAGGAACTTCTTACTAATGCTCCAGCGAGCACTTTGCTAAAACTTAGTTCCTCAGCCTTTATTTGGAGTTCGGCAAACTCAGCCGGTGTCCAATAGCGGACCACGGGGAGAGACCGTCTACTTGGTTGAAGGTACTGTCCGATTGTAACAATGTCACAGTTGACCGAGCGTAAGTCCTTTAAGGTATAGAGTATTTCCGCTTTTGTTTCTCCTAACCCGACCATCAACCCACTTTTGGTTTTCGTTGTCGGGGAGATTTCTTTGACCGTTTTTAATACCGAGAGGGATAGCAAATACCCAGCCCGAGGGTCGCGGATTTTTGGTGTCAGTCTCGCTATTGTTTCAATGTTGTGAGCAAAGACATCAGGCCCTGATTCTACCACCATTTTTATTAACTCCGGATTGGCTTTAAAGTCCGGGGTCAGCACCTCAACTTTTATTCCCGGGTTTGCGCTTTTTACCATCTTGACCGTCTGGGCGATTACACCTGCGCCCAAGTCTTCAAGGTCATCGCGGTCAACTGAGGTCAATACCAGATACTTTATTCCCAGTTCTGCAACCGCTTTTGCCACTCGTTCGGGTTCATCAAAATCAACCTTACCCTGAGGGTTTCCGGTTTTGATCGCGCAGAATTGACAATGGCGGGTACAGACATTGCCTAAAATCATTATCGTCGCGGTGCCGGAGTTCCAGCATTCAGTCAGATTCGGACACCGGGCAGAACTGCAGACGGTATTTAACTGGTAACGTCTGAGGACTTCGTTTACCCGATTAAATTCCGCTCCGGTCGGAAGGCGAGTTTTAAGCCATTCGGGTTTGGGCATATAATCGGCGGGTTAAGATGAGTGGAGTCAAGCGATTAAATGGAGATTTTCAAGCTGGAACGGGGGCAATTCCAGACACATTCAAAACAGCGAATACACTCGGGTTGGTTCGGGTCAAGATTGGGTTCAATATCGGTTGGGCAGACACCTCGGCACAGTCCACAATTGGTGCAAGTAGTTCGGTTTAGTTTGAGGCGCAAGAGGCTTATCTTATTAAATAATGAGTAGATTGCGCCAATCGGGCAGACAACGCGGCAGAATGGGCGTTTAATTATTATCGCGGTCCAGAAGACAAATAATAGTATTGCTACTTTAAGGTAAAATAACCAGTGGACTAAGTTGCGTAAACCGCCAACCGGGTCCCAGAGAACCAATGGAATGCCGGCTTCAAGTGTTCCCTGGGGGCAGAGTTTGCAGAACCAAGGTTCAGCAGTCCAAAATGCTACCACCCCGGCAACAAGGATGAGGAATACGAACTTAAATCTGGTCAGGGGGAGTTTTATCTTAAGAAGATGGTCAAGAAGGAAAGTGGTTGATAATGCAAATAGAATAAAGAAAAAGCCCAATTCCACTCCGGCAAATGGCCCTAAGTGAACTGGTTTGCCCAAGAGGCTGAGGACGAAGCCTAATGGGATGCTGATGAAAAGAACCGGTACACCCCCAAGCAGGCTAAAGAGGGTCATCGCCACGATGCCGCTGGCAATCCCCAGGTTTATCTCATACTTTAAGCCAATCAGGAACCCCAGTCCAGCTCCAACAATCGTCCCTCCTAAATACCATCGTTTTGGTAACTCCATTTTGCCTTTAATTACCCCTAAAAGGAGTAAGAGGATAAATGGCAACCACCCAAAAAGGAGCGCCTTCCAGAAAAGGAGTTTGAGAAAGACCGACAAAAGAATTATACTAATGAGTCCGATTATGCAGGTGACAATAAAGGGTAGCCACCGTTTTGCTTTCGCCTCAGGACCGAGTTTGATTTTATAAAGCAAATCTTGCCATAAACCAAAAGGGCACATCCAGGCACAAGCGGCTCGTCCAACAAAGGCGCCAAATATGATAAAAATCCCAAGCGGGACCCAAGGGATAATTTGCCAAATTGAACCCCCTTTGATACCGAGAATTTGCTGAAAAGACCCCAAGGGGCAAGCAAAAACCGAAAGCGGTCCGCCATAGCAGTTCAAGACCGGTTCTGGAATACTCTTAAAGAAACCGGCATAAATTATTTTCTTCTGAATATAGGCGAGGATATAGGCGTTTAAGATAATTGTGCTAACAATCTGTCCAATTCGATAGGGGGCGATTTTTCTTTTGCTCATGGTTAACCTTGCTTCAATTTTCTTGGTCTACACGAGACCGGTGCAGGATAGTCATATCTGAGAGGCAAAATTGTAGATTATCGTGAGCATACCCAGTTTTATTCCCAATATAACCGTTGCAATTCCCAGGACAACGAGAACTGTAATAATTATCCGGCGCACTCTATATCCGACTGATTAACTGGAGTTTTAAGCCTGAGAATGGTGCTTCATACCGGCAGACACCGCCGGAGCAGGTGTAGCCGCCCTTTTCGGCGCCAATCCGAATTCTTAACACATTACGCTCATTTATGTTCCAGACGGTCTCAAACATCGGCCAGGAGGTCTGGTAGTCATATCGTTTGAGTGAATCCTGGTCAACACCTTGCCAGCCGAAGGTGAATAGCCACTTTTCCCCATAACCATAACTAAGGGAGACCATCGGTTCGTGATAATGCCACACTCTTCCATAACTGGTGTCGGTCAGCTGTTCTTTAACCCAACCATACTCTACTTCTAAGGCAAAGGTGTGGGCTCCGAGCAAATAATTCAACAGCAAAGTCGGTCGGTGGGTTTTGCGTTGATAGGTTCCCAACTCAATATTTTTCTGAAAAGTCTGGTTAAACTTAGCTTCAAAGGTCCAGTCCCTCCAAGAATATTTGCCTTTACCCTCCCATTCAGAAACACCGGCGCTGGTGTCGTCGTGGGCAAAAAGTCTACCCAAATCTGCCTCAAGATATAGGTTAGGGATGGGCATTCCGGAAATCTGGGCGCCAAAACCTCGTTCATCAACACCCCGGTTTATTGCTACCCCGGATTTTATTGGGGTGGGGGGGTCGTTGTAATGATAAACGCCCACTGGAAATCCCAATTGGGTGTAGTCAACATATTGTCCTAAAATGGAGAATCCGGCTAATGCCAAACTGAGATTTGTCACATAGCCAAGCCCCTTTTCGCGGCCTCCGATACCGGGCTTAGTGCCTAACCGCCAACACAATTCTCCTGAGAGTGAAACCGGACCAATGTTAACCCCGGCATCACCCCCAAAAATTTCCGTGAAAGCCTTTGCGGTTGGGTCAACCTCACGGTTGATTCGGACATATCTGGCGCCCAAAGGGAGAAAACGGACTGGTCGAGTAGTTAGGTTTGCTCCCAAAACTTGGTCAGTTGTATCCAGTTCATTCATTATTTTGTAGGTGTTCTCCTGAAAGAAAACATCCTTCAGCCTTCCGCCTAATAGGGTGATTTCACTCTGCAATGGCAGTTTAAACCGGCCGAAAAGTCCATTTAAGCTTTTGTAATGCCGGAAGTCATCGTCAGAATAGGTGCGGAGCGCCAACCCCTGCCCAAAGGTGGCAAAAAACCTGCCGAGCCGAATCTCAATTTCATCGGAGTTGTAGCCAATAGAATAATCAAAGATGCGTATCGGTTTACGCACCGCGGGAGAATGCTTTGATGGCTCAAAAAAAAGGATACTAAGTTCACCCTCAAAATCCCCATAGCGCCCGGTTAAATCCCACTTATCTTCAATACTGGTTGCCCAATCCTTTTGATACCCCCAGAACTCCGCCCGATTGACCCCTTGAATCGTCAGATTGGTGCCAAAGGCGGAACGCATCCAGAAGTCAAACGCCAACAAGCAAAAGCCAAAAAGCAAAATGGGATAGAAGGATTTGAATTTTAAGATTTGCAATTTGGGTTTTGACTTCCGCCGAAAATGGGAGGAGCTGGTGACGTTATTCACTTCTTCTCGGGGTTCTCCTTCTTCATTGGTTCCTCTCCCGGTTCGGACGGCTTTTCTATTAGCCACTTTTCAATCTCCCTAGCGATTTTTTTCTCATCCCCTTTCTTATAGCCGATATGGGTATAAACTATCTCACCTTTTATATTGATTAAAAAAGCGGTAGGTTTAATGATAATGTTATACGCCTTCTTTACCTTTTGCTCTTGGTCCAAAGGGACGATGTAGGGCCATTTTTTGCTTTTCACAAATGCCCGTACCCGTGTCTCATCAGCAGGTTTGTCAACCGAGAGGGCAACAATCTTCAGACCCCTTTCTTTAAGTGAGTCATATACCGGGATTAACGCATCCAACTCGGCAATGCAGTTCACACAAGCCAAATCCCAGCACTCCATATAAACTGGACCGGTCTTCAGAAGTTCTGAGAGGGTAACTTTCTGCCCTTCTATGTCTTTTAGGGTAAAATCGGGCGCAATTTCGTACTTCTTTTCAGTGCCACTCGCTAAACTCAGACCAATCATAAAAGAAATAATTAGTAAAACTTTCCGGGTGTTTTCTTTAAGAATCATTTCTCCTCCTTTCTATCTATTCGACTGCGGTTTTTATTCGGCGCTTACCCGCCGACTGGAGCACCGCCCGAGTCTCAAAATCCTGAACAAAAACCGCGGCCCCAACCCGGGTGATGTTATACCTGCTCGCCGCTGTGTGTAAAATCGTATCAAAATCCCCCCCGAACTTCAACTCAAGTGGAATTCCGAAACCGCCACCAACAATCTGGCGAACTGTCGTTGACGAATAGACGGTATCGCCTTGGGCAAGGGAATAATAAGGGAGGCTGTCCTCATAGACAACCGCCACTAACCGGAGGCTTTTCATCGTATCTACCGCTGAATCGGTCGGGGTTATATGCACACCGATTCTAAGTCCGGCAGAGTCAATTGTCGTGGTTAAACTGTCAATCCCAATCTCTAAAATCGTTTTCTGGGCGCGGGCGGCATCGGTCAGTGACTTATAGAGTGGATAAAAGGAGTCTGGGATTACCACTTGGGGTGAACGCCTGGTTCCGTCCCAGAACGCCAATGGTGACTCCACTCCTTTCCCGTACCAGTTCGCCCGTGCCTTCCCTTCCGGGCTTTCCAGTTCCGGATGCATCTCGTAATAAATCACATAAACCAATGAGTCTCCATAGGTTAATTTCAAACTGTCAAGCGCCCGCGCCGCGGCCGCACAGTAGGCTCAGCCATCAGGGGGAGTGGAAAAGAGCTCAACCAATACCACCCGATTTGCCTCTCGTGAAATTACCGGTGCTTCGGAACAGCCGAGCAGGGTCATTCCCAGAGAAGTTCCTATTCTCACGATCCATCTAACCGACATAACTTAGAAATCATAAATTTTACTTTTGAAGAGTCAAGAAAAAACATCTCAATGAAACGCTTGAAGCAAGAGGGAATATCCTCGTGATGAGATTGCTTCGCCCTCGGCTCGTAATGACGAGGATGTGGGGAGGATTTTGAAATTTACAATTTGCCTCTGCTCGTGGCAGGGGTTTACTTACGCCGAAGACGGTTGACCTCTCCGCCTGTGGATACCCAGATTGTTCTTTTGACATAACATTAATTTTACGATAACCTTTTGTTTAAAAAGGAACAAAAATGAAGAAACTTTGGCTATTTATTTCTGTCTTAGTTGTTTTTCTATTGTTTTTGGGCGGACGATGTAAGTCACCCAAACCATTAGCAGAAGGTGATGTTTTATGGAGTGCTTACTATTTTGACCCGGAAGACCCTAGTGAGTTAGCGGATTTTTCCAGCCGGATTTTTGCCATCGGTTCTGGAAACCAGGTTTATATCCCCAGCAGTGAAATACCCGCGCTTCTTGCCCTTAACTCTACTAATGGTCGCAGAAATTGGGAGTTCGTTGACCCAGAAGAAGAGGAGTTTGCTATTACCGCGACCATAAATGATGATGGAACGATATTCATTGGTACTGAGGAAGGAAAGTTCTACGCCTTGACCTCATCGGGAACAGTGAAATGCTCCACCCGGTTTACTTCACCAATTGTCGCTCCCCCTTCACTGGGGATTGATGGCACTTTGATTCTTCAAACCGATGATGATACTCTGTTTGCACTTGAACCCAACTCGCTTAACCGGAAATGGTCGTTTTTCGCTGGTGGTGGGAGGTTCCCGGCGGTGGTTAGCCCAGATGGGACGGTGTTTATCGCTCAAGATGAGAGCCTTTTTGCTCTTGAACCTGACTCAGGAAAGGTAAAATGGCGTTGCAAGACGAAGCAGGTAATAATGTGTTCGCCCACAATTGATGTTCGTAAGGGGATTTGTTATGTAGTGGATGAAGACGGGTGGCTTGTCGCCATAAACCTTAACGATGGCAACAAAGAGTGGGAAAGGGCGGTAGGCGAGTCTCCATCGGCGCCAGTTATTGGTAACCAAGGCACAATTTATCTAACAACTACTGACCGGTTGATGGCGCTCAACCCTGAGGACCAAAGTGAAAAATGGGCTTACTTTTTCCCGCAGAATTACACTCCGTCAATGCCGGCGGTTTCGGAACATGAGGTTGTGTACTTTCTTGCAGTCGGGAATGGGGCTGATTCGTTATATGCTATAAATGATGACGGGACAAAAAGATGGGCAACCGCCTTAGACGTAGGAGAACCAACTGATGATTTTGTTTCCGCACCCAAAATTGACGACCAAGGGTATATCTATATTGGCTCAGGCAACCGCGCCTGGTGTGTTGTTGGCAAAGGGAAACCAGCAGGGTCTTCCTGGCCAATGTTTCAAGGTGATGGGAAAAATTCCGGTAGAGTCCAATAGTGAGTAAAATGTTTCGCCCGGTTCGTTCTCAACCAAACCACTTAGAGATAGAACCCCGGATTCACCAGTTCTGGAAAGAGGGTAGATACTTTCACCGACTCATGGAAAGAAACCGCGGTGGACCAAAATTTCGGTTTCTGGACGGACCAATCACCGCCAATGGACCAATGGGGGTCCATCACGCTTGGGGGAGAACCTATAAGGACATCTTCCAGCGTTATAAAGCGATGTTGGGGTTTGACCAGCGGTTTCAGAATGGGTTTGACTGTCAAGGGCTGTGGGTTGAGGTGGAAGTAGAAAAGGAATTAGGGTTTAAGTCCAAGCGCGATATTGAAACCTTCGGGATTGCCCAGTTTGTAGAAAAGTGTAAAGAACGAGTACTAAAATTTTCTCAAATTCAGACCGAACAATCAATCCTTATCGGGCAATGGATGGACTGGGACAACTCCTATTATACGATGTCCGATGAGAATAACTATACCATCTGGTTTTTCTTAAAGAAGTGTCACGAACGGGGCTTGATTTATGAAGGGATAGATGTTATGCCCTGGTGTGCCCGATGTGGCACAACTATTTCGGATATGGAGATAGCCACCGAAGGCTACCGCGAAGTTGTGCACCCCGGGGTATTTATTAAATTCCCAATAAAAGGAAAAGAACGGGAATTTCTCCTCGTCTGGACTACTACCCCCTGGACCCTTGCCGCCAATACCTCCGCCGCGGTGCATCCTGACCTCACCTATGTCAGGGCAAAGAAGAACGGGAATGTCTATATCCTGGCAAAAGATTTAATAAGAGTCTTGGGCGAGCCGGTAACAATTTTGGAGGAGTTCCCAGGGAAAACCCTTGCCGGAATAGAATACCACGGACCATTTGACGAACTCCCAGCCCAGGCAGGAATAATACACCGAGTGGTATTGTGGAAGGATGTGAGTGCCACCGAAGGAACCGGGGTTGTCCACCTCGCCCCTGGTTGTGGAAAAGAGGACTTCCTTTTGGGCAAGGAGGAAAAACTCGGAGTTATTGCCCCATTGAATGAGGATGGAACATTTAAGTCCGGATTTGACTGGCTTTCGGGGAAGAATGCCCAAACGGTCGCCGATGAAATTTTTGAAAATCTTAGAGAAAAAGGGTTCCTTGAGAAAGTTGAGGATTATCGTCACCGTTATCCGGTCTGCTGGCGCTGTGGGGAGGAGTTGGTATTCCGGCTGGTTGATGAGTGGTTCATTGCAATGGACCCGCTCCGAGAGGAGATTATGAACTCAGCCCGAATGGCGCGCTGGATTCCTGAATTCGGCTTGGAAAGGGAACTGGACTGGCTGAAAAATATGGGTGACTGGTGCATTTCAAAAAAACGCTACTGGGGATTGGCACTACCCATTTACAAATGCGGTTGTGGCTGGTTTGATGTTCTTGGCTCCCGAGAAGAGTTGCGGGCGCGAGCTAAGGAGGGCTGGGAAAAATTTGAGGGACATTCCCCCCATCGCCCTTGGGTAGATGAGGTAAAAATCTCCTGTGAAAAATGCTCAAGCCTCGTCTCCCGGATTAAAGATGTTGGCAACCCCTGGCTTGATGCCGGCATTGTTCCATTTTCCACTACTCACTATTTGAGTGACCGAAAATATTGGCAGGAGTGGTTTCCTTTTGACTTCATCACCGAATCTTTTCCGGGGCAGTTTCGCAACTGGTTCTACGCCATTCTCACGATGAGCACTGTTTTGGAGAAATGCGCCCCATTCCGAGTCGTACTTGGTTATGCAACGATGAAAGCGGAGGATGGTCGGGAGATGCATAAGTCCTGGGGGAATGCGATTGAGGTTGAGGAAGCGGTGGCGAAAATGGGGACCGATGTGATGCGCTGGGTCTTTACCCGGCACAACCCGGTTCAGAATTTACTATTTGGTTTTCGGGTCGGCGATGAGGTGCGCCGTAAGCTTCTAACCCTTTGGAATGTCTACAGTTTCTTTGTAACCTATGCGAATATTGATAAAATCAACCCCATCCAGTTAAAGGTTAACCCAGACGACCTTACCTGGCTTGATCGCTGGGTGCTTTCCCGGCTCAACTCCCTAATTACCTTTACTCGCAATCGGTTAGATGATTATGACTGTCACTCGGTTGCCAGCGCGGTTGAAAAGTTTGTTGATGACCTCTCCACCTGGTATGTCCGGCGCAGCCGGCGACGGTTCTGGAAATCGGTAAATGATGCGGAAAAGGCGAACGCTTATTACACCCTTTACACTTGCCTGGTTACCTTAATTAAACTCCTTGCTCCATTTATGCCTTTTCTCACCGAAGAAATTTATCAGAACCTCGTCCGCAGTTGCGACCCACAGGCGCCAGAGAGTGTCCACCTTTGCTTTTATCCGGAACCCGATCCCCACCTCACCAATCTCGAACTGGAACAGGAAATGGAGAGGATTCGCCAAGTGGTATCTTTGGGGCACTCGGTTCGGGAAAAGGCGCAGATTAAAGTCCGTCAGCCGTTAGCGAAGATGTTTATCCGTCCTAAATCCGTACAATTCTCAATAAATCGTCCTGAGAACCCAATACTCTCCACCGCAATTGAACTGATTAAAGATGAACTGAATATCCGGGAGGTGATTTTCCTTTCCCCCGAAGCCGAAATCCCATCCGGGTGCGTCGTTCAAGAGGACGACCAGTTCGCTGTTGGGATTGACACCCATATCACTCGAGAATTGGAGTTAGCCGGATTGGCCCGTGAGTTAATACGACAAGTGCAGATCCTCCGCAAGGCGGCGGGTTTTGAAGTAACCGACCGAATTATCCTCGGTTGTGAAGCTAGTAACCGAGTGCAATCAGCAATTGCGGTGCTTGGTGGCTACATTCAAGAGGAAACACTCGCGGTAGAAATTACCTGCTCCCGTTTACCAAATCCGGAAATTGAAAAAGAGGTCCAAATCAACAATGAGCCCTGTTGGCTCGGAATCAGGAGGAAAACCGATGGCGAAAAATAAAGAAAAGAAACCAGCCGGGACACGGTTGTCTCAAAAAGAAATACTCCAACTCCAAAAGATGCTACTGGAAGAAAAGCAACGCCTCCTCCGGCAGGGAAACTACATCCAGGAGGTTATGGATATCCCCACCAATAGTGGCGAACTCTCTTTCCACCGGACTCATATGGCGGACCAGGGGACTGAAAACTTTCAACGGGAGTTTGCCTCCCAATTACGCTCAATTGAATACCACTCCCTGCGGGAGATCGATGATGCCCTTGCCCGAATCGATCAGGGCACCTATGGGCTCTGCGAAAAGTGTGGTGAGCCAATTCCTTTTGCCCGGTTGGAAGTTGTTCCCTATGCCCGAGTGTGTATGAAGTGTTTTCAAACTCAAGAGCCGAAGGGGTAACAAGAGGACCAACCCCAGCCGAAGGCCGTAAGTCAGGGGGATCCCCCCCTGAAGGACAGAAAAAAGATAAAGAATTTTCTTTCTCTTCCTCTAACTGCCGAAGGCATGGGTGTCCTTCCGGACTTACCGGACGGAGCACTGGATGCCAGCTGGTAATCACTACCAACCCTACCCCAGTCGCCCGGCTTTTTGTCCTTTTATTGTGTACACCCGGGATCTTCGCTATTAGCCGATATGAGGAGGTCCTCATCTCGATAGCACTTGCCATTTACTTTTTCCTTATTATGAACCTCCAATTTCCTATACTTCTTCGCTTCGCTCGCACCGGTCTGGTCGTTACCATAACCCTTATCCTCATCAATACCCTTTTGGGACCCGCCCCTAAATTCCTTAACTTTTTTAGCCTGCCCGGTATCAACATTGGGCTTATTATCTCCTACCGGCTCATCTGGCTTTCGGCTATCGCCATTATTTTCCTAAAAACTTGTCCGGCGAAAGATTTTCTTTTCGCTTTGAACCACATCATCCAACCACTGCGCATCACTCAAAACCTATCTATTATTATAATATTTCGGACGGTTCAACTCATCCCGCACTTCGCCGCTATTCGGATAAAAAGCCTCCACCACCTGCCTGAAATGATTGCCCAGAAAATCGCTACTGCGGAACAGTATTTGTTAGAAAGAGAAAGAACAATCTCGGAGTTCACTCATCTCCGACCATCTCGCCCTCCCTTGTTCAAACCTGCCGACCTTCTTGTCCTGCTACCCGCCACCGGAGTTACCCTCTTTACAGTTCTGCTCCGGTGATGCGGAACATTCGTCTCACAATTGAGTTTGACGGGACTAATTATGCGGGCTGGCAGGTTCAGCCCAATAGAGCCACTATCCAAGGCACACTTCAGGCTGCCTTAAAAAGACTGTTTAGGAAAGAAATAACCCTCTACGGTTGTGGTCGGACCGACGCTGGCGTCTCCGCTAAAAACTATATCGCCAACTTCTTCACCGACTCTACCTTGCCCGTAGAAAAAATCCCCCCGGCACTTAACTCCCTTCTTCCTAAAGACATCTTTATCAAAAATGCCGAAATCGTCCCTCTTGACTTTCACGCCCGTTTTCACGCTAAAAGCAAAACCTACTCCTATCTTATTATCTCGGGGCGTTCCCCCCTCCGCGCCCGCTATGCCTGGGAGTTTTACCAACCACTTGATTTAGAAAGATTAAAAATTGCCGGAAAACTATTCTTGGGTAAAAGGGATTTTAACCATTTCTGTCACACTTATGAAAAAAATGGGTTCTGTCAGATTACTTCCATCCGAATAAAAAAGAGCGGCGACGAGACAAAAATCAAAATAACCGGCGACCGTTTTCTTTACAAAATGGTCCGCCGAATTGTGGGGGCAATGGTTGCTTATGCTGGGCATCGTCTCACTCAAAAAGAGATTAAATCGGCTCTGGCGGGCAAAAGACATCGCCCATTTCAAACCGCGCCCGCAAACGGGCTTATTTTGGAATCGGTGCGCTACCGCTATGTTTAATCACCTTCTCTTTACTTCCCATCCTTGCTGAGTATATCTTCTTGCCGCCTCATCTAAAGCTTGTTTCGGGGTTTTACTACCCAGGGTCGCGGCTTCTAACTCCTCAACTAACGCCTTTCTTCCGGCAAGCCACTTAAGCCCGCGAGGCTCAAAGACCGCATACTCCATTTGCCCATAGGCGGACCTTAATCCCGGAGTCTTTTCTAACCGTTCTTTGATGCGTGGGTCATTAAGACATTGCCGGTGTATCGGGACATACCAAGTCCCTAAGGACCACTCCACCTGATTTTCTGGTGAAATAAACCATTTGATAAAACGCCAAGCCGCCTCTTTCTCCTTTCCACTTGCCTTTTTAAACATCCCGATGTTTGTCCCGTATACTATTGCTGCTTTAGTGGTATCCCAGCAGGGTATTGGTGCCATTCCTACCGTAAAACTCTCCTTGTCAACAATTGGCGCCCGCCAAGTGGAACTGCCGGTAAGGGAGACAATTTTTCCGTTAAGAAAGTCATCCATCGGGTTTCTGCCAGTAGTAATAGTTTGGACAGTATCTTTGTGAATCAAATCCACCTGGAACTGCAGTACCTCTACACCGAAGAGGCTATTAAACTCCGGTTTGCCATCCTCTTGGTCAAGAAAGCGACCACCCCGCTGGTAAAGCATTGAACCGAATATCCAGATGTCAGTCCCATTGGCGGTTGCCCAGACTTCAACCTCCCCGCGTTTGTTCCTCCTCAAAACCCGACGACACATCTTGTGAAACTCCGACCATGTCTGGGGAAAGGAGTCATAGCCCGCCACCTTCAAAAGGTCAACATTGTAGTAATAAACCGGCACACTCTTATTAAACGGGAGGGTCAGGAGTTTTCCATCCCACCGGTTGTTCTCAAGTAGCGCCGGATAAATATCGGCCAGCTCTTCCTCCTTCAGCCCATTTGGGCCTTTGATAAAATCCTCAAGAAATTCGAGTTCACCGGTGGTATACAACTGGGTGGTCCAGTTTTCATACATCTGGGCGATTGTGGGTGGGCTTTGCACCGCGACCGCACCGAGAAGTTTCTGCGCTAGGGCGTCGTAATTACCCATCCCCACCAGTTCAATATGAATATCCGCATTCTCCTTCTCAAACTTCGCCACCATCTCCTTCAAAGTCTTTTGGGATTCACCCCCCATCGCATGCCAGAACTTCACCGTAACCTTCTTTGATGCTGGACGGCAACTTAACGGTGAAAAAGTAGCGAATATAATAACCAATAAAATTCGACTCATTGGCTGATTTTACCATTCATACCCTCGGAGTCAACCCTCTTAATTTACCCAAAAAGAAAGCGCCCGAAGCCAATTCGGAATCGGGCACTCTTAGTTTTACTATTGCTATCGCAGCACCAAGACCTTTATCCGAGCGCTGGTTGTGCCCGAAGAAAACTCGTAGAAATAGAGCCCGTTTGGCACAAACCTGCGCTGCTCATCGGTCAAATCCCAGGTTACAATCTGCCTGCCCGCAGAAAGTGAACCATTAAATACCGTCCGCATCAACTTTCCAGAAATGGAATATACCCTCAAGGTAACTGGACCAGCCTTTGATAGGTTGAAACTTACCCGCTGGGTTCGGGTTGCCGGATTCGGAAAGATAGGTGTGAACTCCCCGAACGGTCCTACTTTCTTCTCTTCAACCCCGGTTAAATACGGTTCAATCCAACTCCGGATTAAAGCCTCGTTAAAACCTTCCATTGAACCAACAACAATGCCAGCAGTGTCAATTACATAGTTGAGCGGAATATAGCCGTTCATCCGATAAACACTCCAGGCAGAACCATCATCGCGGAAAAAAGGGTAGGGATAGAGTCGAGCATAGGCTTTTACGACCGTTTCCATATCTTCCCACAGATTAATAGCAAGCGGAATATAACCTCTTGAACCATACTCATCAAACATTGCTTGTAGTCGCGGCAACTCCGCGAGACAGCCGCTTCAGGTAGAGCGCCAGAAGAAGAGTTGAACTACATTCCCTCGGTATTCTGAGGGAATGGCGTGGACAGCCCAAGTGGTGTCCGGAACAGATACATCCGGAGCGGGATCCCCTGCCTGGGGCCAAGCCCAGATAATTGCCGGTGCCGATAGCAAAACCGCTAATGCACCAGCCTTTACTTTATTTAACATAAAAACCTCCATTTTAATTTGCACCTAATATTATCACCCCCTACTGGTGATGTCAATAAAATTTGAGCACCTTTGTGGGGTCAATTGGCTGACCCTCTTTCCGGACTTCAAAGTGAAGGTGAGGAGCGCTGGTCTTTCCGGTTACCCCCACCCTGCCGATAATCTCGCCTACTCGCACTGTGTCTCCTAATTTTCTCTGAATGCCCGCAAGATGACCATAATAGGTTTCATAACCTTGCAGATGACGCAGAAGGAGGTAATGACCATACTCCTTATTCTGTCCCCTCGCCGCCACCACCCCATCCGCCGGCGCCCGAACCGGACTGTTTTGGGGAACCGCTAGGTCAATCGCCATATGTTCAGCGTTCGGCAGTCGCGAGATATAATAGCCGGTTACCGGAACGAGGACCGGTATTGGGTGACTCCCCCAAGGCTGTTTTTTCACCCATTCCGGAAGAGTAAAAGAGTCGGCAACCCCTACTTCCCAATTTACCGATTCTGGGGTTAAGTCAACCCCTAACATTTTTGCCAGTTTCTCCCGCTCCGTTTCTAAGAACTCCAACCGCTCTTTAAGAGCGACAACCTTTTTGAACTCCCTTTCTAATTGCCGGTTGCGGTGGTTTAAATAGACCAGCCGAGAAAACCGGTAGGCACCAGAGAAGACCAGCCCCAATGAGAGCAAAACGAAAAGCACCATTATCCCCAACAAAATTACTATTACCCGAACTAAGCCCAGGGGCATACTGAACCGAATTGAGTTTGGGGTGTAATTGCCGAAAATAAATACCGTAATCTCTTTTCTCATGGCTTAACTTTTTGCCACAGTGATTAAGTGATTTAGGGATTTAGGGATGGTTGGGAAGGGGGATAAGGGATTCCCAAAGTATTGGTTTAGAAGCTCTAAAACCGAAATTCTAAATCCTAAACAAATCCAAAGCATACCCCGAACGGAAGTGAAAGTGACTCCTCCACTTCGGTCGGAATGACTAGAGCCGAGGGGCACAAATGTGCTAAATTCAAGATATTTTGGTAATTTGGATTTAGGATTTAGGGATTGTTTAGTGCTATTAGGATTTCTCTTTAAGACCCTATCTCTCCATCCCTCCATTTCCCTGATTAAATCCGGGGAATCACCACGTTTCTTCATTTTTTTATCAGTTTAACAAGTCGATTCAGGTCTTCAATGGAAAAGAAGTCAATGACAATTTTGCCTGGGGTTGTACCGGTCCTCTTCGGCATAGTGATAACCACTTTTGTGCCCAAGAGTTCCTGTAAACTCTGCTCCAGTTCCTGAATGTGAACATCCTTCTCCTTTGGTTCCAAAGCCTTTTTAACCCTTTTTTCGCCACATAGGCGTTCAGTAGCCCGCACCGAGAGCCCTTGGGCAATTATCCGCTCACATATCTCCACCTGTTCCCTTCTACTGGAGAGGGTAAGGAGCGCTCGGGCGTGTCCAGGAGTAATCCGCTTCGCCGCCAACGCATCCCGAACTTTAAAGGGAAGGGTGAGCAGGCGGAGCGCATTGGTAATCGTGGAACGGTCTCGCCCCATTCTCCGAGCAATCTCTTCGTGAGTCAAACCAAACTGCTCAACCAAGTTTTTATAACCTAGCGCCTCCTCAATTGGATTCAGGTCTTGACGCATCAGATTCTCTACCAATGCCATTTCCAGCATCTCCCGCTCATCCGCCGCGCGCACAATCGCCGGAATCGCAGTGAGCCCAGCGGTCTTCGCCGCTCGCCAGCGGCGCTCACCTAAAATTAGTTCATAACCATCGCGCCGCCGTCGCACCACGACCGGTTGTAAAACCCCCTTCTCCTTAATTGATGCCACCAACTCCAAAAAATCAGCGGTCTTAGTGTCCTCTTCTTGAAAACCTCTTGGTTGATAAGGGTTGGGGCGAATTTCAGCAACTGGAATCGGACGGAACTCGGTTGTCATCGCCTCCTGGGTTTTTTCCGGAATTATTGCTCTAATCCCTTTTCCTAACGCCTTGCGATTCATTGTTCTAATTGCCCCCAGCGGGATAAAAGTTCATCAGTAAGGGCGAGATAAGCCTGGGCACCAGGGCACTGACCGTCATAGGCAAAAATCGGTTTGCCAAAACTGGGCGCTTCGGCCAGCCGAATGCTGCGCGGAATTATGGTGTTAAAAACCTGGTCCTTAAAAAACTCGCGTACCTCCCTCGCCACCTGCTGACTCAAATTCAGCCGAGATGAAAACATCGTCAAAAGCACCCCGGCAATCTCCAAAAGCGGATTCAGGCTCTGCCGAACTAAATTAATTGTCTCTAATAATCTTGACATTCCCTCAAGCGCATAGTACTCGGTCTGAACTGGAATCAATACCTTTCGCGCTGCCACTAGGCTATTTATTGTTAGAAGTAAAAGCGAAGGTGGACAATCAATGATAATAAATGAGTAGTGGGGTTCAATCAAACCTAATGCCCGAGTGAGCCGAAACTCCCGTCCCTCAACATCAATTAGTTCCACTTCCGCACCGGCGAGATTAATTGTCGCCGGCAGAAGGTCCATTCCCGGAAAAGGATTGCTAATAATGGCATCATCAACCCGCTGGGCCTCAATTAACGTCTCATAAACGGAAACCTTCAATTTGCTTCGGTCAATACCCAACCCGACGGTCGCGTGAGCTTGGGGGTCCATATCAACCAAAAGAACCCGATGCTCTCTTAACGCCAATCCCGCGGCTATGTTCACTGCGGTGGTAGTTTTACCCACGCCACCTTTCTGATTACAAATAGCCAATCGACGCGCCATTACCAAAAATTTATCCGATAGAGTTCTACTGTCAAATCTAAAAACAGTGAATAAGGGAGTTAGGGACGCGGTTCGTAAAAGTCAACTCGCCCGAACCCAAATGGGAATCTTGCCACCCTTTGCCATTGACCTTCTGGAGGTTTTCGGATTAAAACCACCGCATCAATCACACCCAAACTCCTCCCAATCCGTTGGGCCTCTAAGAGCGCCTGGTTCCTCGTTTGGGGATTACTAAGCCGACACAAAACCACAAAAAACTCTCCCCCTTTATTTTCCGGATATTCAAGTAAAGGAATGGGCTGAGTGCCCAAAATTTGCTGACGCAACTCGGTTAATTCCTTTTGCCCTTGGGTTATTGACCCAATCAGTACCCCCCCTGACTCCTCCCAGTTTTCACACACAATCGCTATCGGGCTCAATTTCTGTCGTGTTTGGCTGATGACCTCAATAATTGTATTTATCTCACCCAGTTCTCCCGGTAGGAAGGAAGAGAAAATGGGAACATAACTATCCAACTGGAAAACTTCTGGAGCAAACCGCTCGCGGAGGCGCCTAAACTCCGTCTCCCTTTCCAACTTCGGAAAAGCAACTAAACTAAATTGAAGTTCGCTCATCGGTGGCTGAATTTTAACACCTCATCGTTCTTACCTTTTCTTCGCTTAAAGATGAAACCCTCCACTCTCTATCACCAGATTTAACTTTCACCGAAGGTAAGTTCTTGCCATCCGAATATCGGGTACACAACTGGGCGGTAAGGAGTAGTTCCTCTTCACTCAGGTTTTCGGCATGGAAAATCACCACCACCGGTCCGGGAACATCAACCGGCTCAAAGACCGCATCTTGGGCATCAGTCAAATTGAGCAGCACCCGGTTCTCAAACTCATTCCTGCCCACCACCACCTTTCTCCCTGAAGGCAACCTAAAGTGTCTCCCAACTTTTAAAATTTGGATATCTCGCAATGACTCTTCTTTATGAGCAAAGGCATCGCGTAATTTCTGGGCAAAGTTTTTATCGGTCAAAAGGCACCCTCCGGCCGGACAAGGATAGTCCTTGATTCCATACTCACCTGCCAGCGCTATTTGCGGTTTTCGCGATCTGCCTTGAATTCCGAGCAACCGCTCCCGGTCAACTAACCCCTCCTTCTCGGGAATTGTCGGTTCAAGCAGTTTTGCGGAAAGTGGGCGTAAAATTCTACCCGAAAGACCCGACTCCTGTTCAATCAATTTCAAAGCCTGAAGATGCTGGGACATCGGTCTCTCACCCAACACCTCACCGGTGAAAACAAAATCGGCGCCCACCTCTTTCATATAATCTCGGGCACAAGAGAGGATGAATATCCGGCAGTCAATGCAAGGGTTCATTCCGCTGCCATAGCCGTGCTTCGGGCTCTTTATCATCTGAATATACTCTTTCGTTTTCGCCATAACCTTTAAGGGAATTCCTAATTTTTCCGCCGCCCGCCGCGCCTCATATTGACAACCCTTTGCTTCAACGTTTCTCTGCTTCTGTTTTCCTTTGATGCAAGTGCAAAACGGCGTGACGAAGTTAAACCCAATCACCTCAATTCCCTGGTCTAAAATTAATCGGCAAGCAAGAATGGAGTCAAGCCCGCCCGAAAGAAGACCTATCGCCTTTGCCATATGATTACTTCATTTTATCAGGCAACTTCAACTCGTCAAACATCATAATGGTTTCAAAATTTATGGCAACAAGATACCGGATAGGAGCGGGGAATGGCCGGTTCATCCAAAGAGAGATTGGAAGATAAACCTGAAGGTAACCGGGAAGGTAAATCGAAAAGTAACCAGAATGGTGAATTTAAAAGCAACCTAAGTAATTACCCTTGAAACTCCATTAGAGGAAAACTCTAAGAACCACTTAACAGACAACCCTAAAAACGAGGCTCAAGACTGTTTCACCAGCAACCTTAAAAGTAATTCCCCAAACCACCTTGGGGGCTACCCCTAATGGGCAGTGAAATTAAGGGGGAAAATGGGTTAAGTTACGAATTGTTATGGTGTTGCTAAATAATTTTCACTCTTTTTGGCGTTATACTTGAAAGTATATAACTTACGCCCGAAAAATGGGGTGGGGTAAAGATTTAGTGAGGAGGAAAAACTTTTAAACTCTGTCTCTACCTGCCGGGAGATTGCTTCGGTCTTTGCCCTCGCAATGACACCTTTGCTCATTGCGAGCTCCGGAGGGGTGAAGCAATCTCTTTCTGGACACGACTGGGCAGGCGTTGCGAAGGAATCTCAATAGGAGGAACCGCAATAAGGTTGTCATGGGCTTATCTCCTCGCAATGGCAAATGAGGGTGCGGGCGAGAGGCCGCGGCTACCGTTGTCCATTTCTTCTCCTTGGGAGCAGAAAAGTCAATCTTACGGATGGGAGCGATTCATAATTATTTTTTAAAATTTTTCTTGACATAAGAATAAAATTTGTTAAACTTGAATTGAAAGTAAAAAATGCGGACTTTTCTTATCTTAAATTTCAAACCTAAGCAGGTGAGGGGAAGCCCGTATTTTTACTTTCAGAGATTCTTAAAAAGAAAGGGGGTGTAAAAAATGAAGAACCGTGGCTTCACATTGATTGAATTACTCGTGGTTATTCTGATTATTGGTATCCTGTTAGCGCTCATCATCCCGAACTTTGTCCTTTTCCAGGAACGGGCTCGCCGTTCATCGGTAAAGAACAATATGCATGTGATTCAAACTGCGCTCGAGGCTTATGCGGTTGACCACTATGGCAACTATCCTACTGAGGACCTTTCCTGGGAGGCTGAGGATGAGACCGGGATTTGTTTGTGGTTCCCTGGCGGCGACCCAATCGGTATAGAAGGTGAACCCAAGCCCGGTAACTTTCCGGTTAACCCTTACGACGGGATGCGTTACAACGATGACGATAAAGACGAGATGGACTTAGATTATGAATCGTTCTATGGAGAACTTGATGCTGGAACAAATGCTCGGATTCGGGGTGCGGATGATGATTGCCCCTATTTGGACTTTGGTGGAACTCCAGAGTATCCGGGTGGAATCGGGATTGCGACCTATGTTCCAGGTTTCGGTTTAGAGGCTCCGCAGGAGTATGGGATTTATGGCTTTGGACGTGATGTTACCTATCCGATGTACGACTTAACCCCTCTGGCTGACGACCCGACTGATGAGGAGTCCTGGATTTTCTTTGTCCTCCACAACTAAACCTCCCATATCGTTTATTTGGGGTGGCTAAATGCCACCCCTTTATTTTTGTAATGTTGACACCAGCAATTTTACTTTTATAATCAGGCGTCATGTCATCAGCAAACCGTCCAGTGATTGAAACGGTCCGACTGAGCAAGTTTTACCGCACCGGTTTAAGAATGAAAAGGGTCCAAGCGCTGGTCGACCTTAATCTTCAAGTAGAGGAGGGTGAGATATTTGGTTTTCTTGGACCGAATGGCGCGGGCAAGACCACAGCGATAAAAATCCTCATCGGTTTAACCAAGCCAACAAGGGGTTTCGCCTATGTCTTAGGAAAACCACCCCGTAATCATCAAGTTAAAAAAGAAGTGGGATTTTTACCAGAGTCGCCCTATTTTTATGAGTACTTAACCGCTAATGAGTTCTTGATTATGGCAGCACAGATTTCGGGTGTCCCTCAGGGAGAGATAAAACAACGGGTAAATCAGGTGTTAAAAATGGTGCGGATGGAAGATGCGGCAAATCTTCAGATGAGAGGTTTTTCCCGAGGGATGCTTCAGCGGATTGGTATCGCCCAGGCGTTAATTCATGACCCGAAACTGGTTATCTTAGATGAGCCGATGGGTGGGCTTGACCCGATCGGACGGAAAGAGTTCCGTGATATCATTGCCGGTCTTCGTGACCAAGGGAAGACGGTTTTCTTTTCCACTCATATTCTCGCTGATGTCGAGATGATTTGCGACCGGGTTGGGTTAATTGTTGCCGGAAGAATGGTGAAGATGGGCAGGCTTAAAGAGATTCTCACTGCGGAGGTTGAGTCTATTGATGTTACGGTTAAAGGTGCTGCCGGGAAGATTCGGAAGGCCTTAGAGCGGATAGCCCAACAGACAATTCAATCTGGAGAGCTCTTAATGATAACAGTGAAAAATGAGGAAGAGGTGGAGCGAGTGATGGCGATTACTCGGGAAGGGGATGCCCGGATAACCGCTATCGTCCCGAGGGTAAAGACGCTTGAGGATTTCTTTATGAGTCAGGTAAAAGGGGTAGGGAGAGAAGGAAGAGACAGCTGATGTTTCATCGGATATACGGGGTAGCACTGAATACATTTCGGGAGTCAATTCGCGACCGAATATTAATAGCATTAATTGTAATCGCTATGGTGGTAATGGGTGGGGCAAAATTGGTTCAGCCGGTGGCAATGGGAGAGGCGGAGAAGATTATTAAAGACCTGGGGCTATCGGCGATAACGCTTTTCTGTGTGCTAATCGCTATACTAATAGGCGGTAGGATTGTTTATCGGGAGGTGGAGAAAAGGACTATTTACCTTATTCTTGCCCGACCGGTAAGAAGAGCAGAGTTTATTTTGGGGAAGTACCTTGGACTGGTAGCGGTTCTAATTGTGAGCATGGCGGTTATGACCGCGGGATTCTATCTGGTGTTAGTTATTACGAAGGTGCCGATTAGTTTCAATCTCCTGTGGGCGGTAGTGATGACCGCGTTTGAACTCATTTTGCTTACCGCGGTGGCGGTGTTATTTTCTACTTTCGTTACCCCGGTGGCTAGTGCGGTTTTTACTTTTATGATTTATTTCATCGGTCACAGCACCCACTTACTGAAACATCTGGCGGTAATGAGTCCAGCCCCGATAATTAAATTTATCAGTATGTTTCTTTATTTCGTTTTACCCAACCTCAACAATTTTAACATTCGGGGCGAAGTAGTTTATGGCGCCCCGCTAAACTCTCAGGCGCTCCTCCTCTCAGGCCTTTATTCATTATTATATACCTTCACTCTGCTGTTAATAGCGGTCATTCTCTTTAATCGGAAAGATTTTTAATGTTTGGAAAGGTTATGGGTTAAGTAGTATGGCGCTTGCCGAGGTTACTTATCCTCAGCCAAAACAGCCGGGCTGGATAATTAATCTCCTTCTACCAGGAGTTGTTATCTGGGGGTTCGTCGGGATTTACTTACTCCAACTGGCGATTGATTCCACCAGCCGGAGTCAGGCAGGAAGAGTGGTTCAGGAGTTGGCATATTTCCCTTCCGGAGTGGCATTGCGGGAGAGTTCAATTGAGTTTCAAGAGTTGGTGGCCGACTTCATCTGGCTTACCGCGATAGACTACTACGGACGTCATCAAGAGACCGACCGCCGCTACGAATGGCTTGGACATATCTTTGAAATTCTTACCACCCTTGACCCTAGGTTTATCGGTGCCTACCACTTTGGAGCGATTACTCTTGCCTGGGATGCCCGGAAACCGATAGAGGCGATAGCGCTCCTTTTCAAAGGGATGAAGGCTAACCCTTTAAACTGGCAGTTACCATTTGATGCGGGGTTTATTAATTATATGTTAATCGGTGATTACAAATCGTCCGCCCAACTCTTCCAGATTGCTGCTAAACTGCCAAATGCCTGGACGGTTGTTTCGCGCTGGGTCCCTTATCTCACCGCAAAGGCGGGTGATTTTGAAACCGCCAAGCAGCTTTGGCGGGATTTGTATTATACTACCGAGAACAAAAAATTGCGGGAGTTAATCGTCCGGCAATTAAGATGGTTGAAGTTTGAAGAGGGGGTAGTTCAGATTCGGAAGGCGATGGAAATTTTTTCTGAAAAGGAAAGACGACTACCAGTAAATATTGAGGAGCTTATTCACCGGGGTTATCTAAAGTCAATCCCCGAAGAGCCATTTGGAGGTAGGTTCTTTATAAAAGATGGCGAAGTTTATAGTACAACCCCGCCAAGTAAACGGGGAAATAAATATTAAATGTATTCCTTGACAGATGATGGTAAAAATTGTAAAATATAAAGGAGACATATTATGAGGCATAGAAAAGAAAGCCGGCAGCAGACCTTTCGGGAGATTGGTTCCCGGGGTTTTACAATGGTCGAACTTTTGGTGGTAATTTTAATCTTAGGGGTACTGATGGGAATGGCGGTGCCACGATATGCCGGAATTCGCCAGCAAGCCCGGATTGGGGCGATGAAAATGAACCTCCACAATGTTCAAGTTGCCATTGAACTGTTCCATCAAGAGTTTGGTTATTATGCTGAGGATTTTTATGAGGATGGCTACGGGTGTATATTTCCCGGTGGAGAGTATGATGTCAGTGTTGGCAAGCTCCCCACCAACCCCTGGACTGGTAAAGAGATGGACCCAGATGAGTTCAACCCTGAAGAGTACGATAACCTTACTGATATAAGTAACACAAGTGAGGGCGGTCCCAATGATGTCGCTGGCTATGAACCCGGTGAGATTGTTTATTCCGTTTGGCAACCTGGAGGGGTGCTATATCCTACTAATTACGGATTATTAGGGATTGACCACAGTGGTGCTTCCATCCGAGACTTTGGCCCGGATGGAGAAGCAATAATTTTTGTTTTGCACAACTAAAGGGAGGGGGATTGGGGAAAATATTGACAACAAAATCTAAAAATGCTATATTAATAAATATGAAAAAGTCTCCCCTTCGGGTGGCGGGTTTCACCTTAGTGGAACTGTTAGTAGTTATTTCGGTTTTAGCGGTGATTCTGGCATTCTTTGTCCCACCAATGATTTCTCGGATTACTACCAATGCCCGAAAGACCGCCACTCTCCAAGAGTTGAATGTGATTAGAGAAGCGATAATAGGAAATCCAGATGTGCGGGTTGGTGGTGAGATAGTAGGAGGTGGTTTTAAGCAGGATGTAGGCAGGTTGCCTCGGCATTTGGTGGAGTTGGCAACCAATAATCCTTTTGAAGGTATTTATGCACAAGTAATGTATCCAGGCAAAGAGACTCTGCCGATGTGGGACCCTTACATTCAGCGGGGATGGAATGGACCTTATATCCGAGAGGATGGGAACATGGGTTATCGGTATGATTCTTGGGGCGTTGAGTATCGTTACTGGGTGGAAGGGCAGGACACATTGGGCTTAGAAAGCGCCGGTCCAGATGGGCTCTTCTGGGGGCAACCGGGTGCGGTGAAGGATGACGACATCAAAGTGAGGTTTTAATGAGAATTCAGAGTTCCAAAGGGGTCACTCTTATTGAACTGTTGGTGGTTTTGATGATTTTAAGTTTGATTCTCACCGCCGCAGTTAGAACCTGGGATGTAACGCTTGAACGGGGACGGTTTGAACAGACCAGGCAGAAGTTGGATAAGCTGGCGAAGGCTATAATTGGTGATCCCGATTACATTGTCGGTGGGGTTCGGGTGGATTTCGGTTTTGTTGGGGATATGGGAACTTTACCCCGGACACTTAATGACCTCGTTACTTCACCCAGCTGGGTTTCGCCGCCGGAGAGTAGCCGGTGGCGCGGTCCTTATATTAAGGCGCCCCTTACTCAGTCACCCGAAGGTTTTCGGATTGACGGTTGGGGTGACACAATTGTATTTGACCGCGATAGCCTGTTTCTACGCAGTTATGGCGGGGGTGGGTTGGTGAACAGAAGCCGTTGGATTACCCGAGTGGTAGGTTATTCGGTTAAGGATATTCTGAGGAATGAGGTAACCGGAACAGTTAGGAACCAGCGGGGTATTCCTCCACCAGACACTTTGCTTGGTAAGTTTGTGATTCAATTGGAGTATCCTAAAGAAGGGGTGCTTTATCGGGATTCCTATACCCCCTTAGAGCCCAATGGAGAGTTTAGATTTCAAACTGTCCCTCAAGGGGTTCACCGACTAATGGTAATGTTCTGGCAAGAGTATCCACCACCGCCTACTTGTGATACAGTAGTGAAGATGATTACGGTCCTCCCCAAGATTGGTGCTAAGGATATTGAGGTTAGGATGAATGTGAACTGGTAGGGAGGGGGAATGGAACACCAAAAGCGGGGTTTTACCTTAATGGAACTTCTGGTAGTTTTGTTAATCATTGGGATATTGAGCACGGTGGCGTTGAGGACCATTGATACCACCAGGGACCGGGGGCTTTTTGACCAAACCACCAAGGAGATGAAGGATATTATTTACGCGATGGTCGGTAACCCGAACTTGACCGCTAATGGTCGGCGGGTGGACTTTGGCTTTTATGGGGATATGATGCGATTGCCGTATGACCTTCGGGAACTGGTGGAAAACACCACCGGTTCACCGAACTGGCACGGTCCTTATCTTCGGTTGGGATTTCTTCAGGATACCATAGGTTATCGCTTGGATGCTTGGGGAAATCCTTATACTTATGACCCAGACCAAGGGACGATAGCCACTCTTGGTAACGGGAAATATCCAATGACGATGCGGATAGTAGATTCAATCGCTCATTTAACCAGCAATGTGATTTTTGGTAATGTTACCGATGGGGAAAATAATCCACCGGGAGATAAGGCAACAACGGTAGTAATTAAACTATTTTTCCCGGACGGGACAACTTATTTTACTCAACCCGACCCAGGTGGTTTTTATGAATTCTCGCCCACTACCCATGGCCCAATTCATATTGGCAACCATAAAATTGTCGCCTCCCGTCCCGGAGGAGATTCCATTGTTCGGTGGGTAACGGTAGCTCCCCGAAGCAAAGTGGCGATAGATTTTCGCTTTAGTCGGCCTTTTCATAACTATCTTAAAATGGTAGCCAAGCCCGAGCTTTTTGCTAATAATACCGGTTTTAATATTCAGGTTATTAATGTAGGTAGTGAACAGGTGTTGGTTAGTTCAATTGCTTTTCTTGAGGCGCCACTAAACACTTATATGGGAGCTTTGCTGATTAAAGGCGACGAGGGTGAGTGGGGAACGAACTACTCTCCTCGGGTCGGGAAAGGAGATACCGCTACCGTCTCCCCCTCTTACGGGATTGAGCCCAATGGGACGGAGGTGGTCTCTTTTTCTTTTTATGAATTTTACAATCAGCCCACCGGTGGGGATACAGTTCATATCAATGGTAAGACTTTTCGTTTTAGGTTTAGTGACGGTTCGGAGATTACCGTTACCCCATAATGAGAAGAGAGAAAAGGAGGCAACTTGGCAACTAAAATTTTTGGTGGCGGAGGTAAAGGCACCCTCTGTATTGATATCGGTTCCAATTCGGTAAAGTTCGTAAAAATAGAAGGGGGACGGGTTATTGATTATGGTTTGAAGGAGATCGGCGAGGCGTTTGATATCCCTTCTATTCTCCGGGAACTGGTGAAAGACTATAGGCCTCGGGAGGTGTATACTTTTGTTACTGGTCCATCGGTGAGTTTGCGGCAGGCACCTTTTCCGAAGATGAACCGCCGGGAACTAAGGGAGGCGATCTTCCTGCGGTTAGAGAAGTATTCGCCATTTACCCAAGACGAGGCGATTTTTGACTTTAAGACTTTGGGGCCGGTGCGGGAAGCTGGAACTATTAAAGATAATGTGATGGTAATTGCGGCTCGGAAAGATATCGTTTCTGACCATATTTCGACATTACGAAAAGCGGGGTTGGAACCAACAGGAATTAGTGTGGTGCCATTTGCCCTACAATCGGCGGTTCAGAAGTTCGGACGGGTACGCCCTGACGAGAGGGTTTGTTTGTTAAATATCGGGGCGGAGTTTACTGATATAATTTTTATGAAGGGTGAAAGGCTTGACTTGGCTCGTTCGGTTACCACCGCTGGAAATGCGATTACCGAAGCAATGACCGTAGCGATAACTACTGAAGAGGGGCAGTTGGCACTGGATGCGTACGATGCCGAGGATTTGAAGCGCAAATACGGGATTCCTTCCGAGGAGAGTCAAGAGCGACTCCCCTCAGGGGTATTAGTGAAAAGACTGGCGGTTTTACAACGGCCGGCGCTGGAGAGGTTTATTACCGAGGTGAACCGTTCAATTGAATATTACCGACGGGAGTTCGGCGAAGAGAAGATTGACCGAGTGCTGATATGCGGTGGCACCGCGGCGATGAAGGGGCTCCGGGAATATATCCAGACGAGTCTCGGTATCCGGACCGAGTTGTTTGACCCGTTTCGGGATTTTGGACTTTACCGTAAGGGAACACCGCCGGGAGAGGAGATTGGCCATCGATTAGTGGCGGCGCTGGGGTTGTATTACGACCATACCGCGGTGAACCTGCTGCCAATGGAGATAAAAAGGGGTATGTTTGTTGCCCGGGATGTAAGGATGATGACAATTGGCGGAATTGTTTGGGTAGGGGTTTTAATCTTAGGCTACATTCTTCTTGCTGGTTGGTCCGGGGTTCTGAGCGGAGAGGTTAGTAGGTTGAAGAACGAGATTAAAGCGACCGAAGAACAAAACCGCAGCTATTTTGCCTTGGAAGAAGAAATTTCCCAATTGGAAGCCCGGGAAAGGGCGCTGAGAAGTGTAGTCGGCGAGGTTCTTCCGACGGTGCCGGTGATGGCAAAATTGACCACGATTGTACCACCGAATATCCAGATTAACAGTTTTACCTTGAGCGGGCGTTCCAATGTAAAAATGACCGGTATGGTTAGCGGTCAGCCGCACCTCTTAGACATTGACCTTGCCCAGTTTTTAATTGACCTGGAAAAGAGCCCGACTTTTACCCAAGTGCAGTTGGTTTCTAAGAATAGAACTGACTTTCAAGGTGAAACGGTGTTAGAGTTTGAAATTCAATGTGTAACGGAGTAAAGTATGAGTTTAATTGAAAGAAGGGTTGTTTTAATTGGATTAGTCATATATGTAGTCTTAGGCATTGGTGCTTGGTTTTTGCTTTATCAGCCACGAATAAGGGCGCGACAAAAAACAGCAAGAGTAGTGGCGGAGCTGAAAAAAGAGCTGGCAGAAACTAAGGCACGGATTGCCCAGATGCCAAAACTGCGGCAGCACAAAGAGGAACTGGAATCGGAGATTCGGGATATCTGGGCGCGGGTTGTTCCCCGTGCGCAGATACTCAGTCTGTTCCGAGCGATTTCTCAAGAAGCGGAGAGGCATCGGGTCCATTTCTTAGAGATTACCCCACCCGGTCTTGATACCTTGCTTCAAGAGGAAGGTCCGGGCAATCAGGTTAGGCCGGTCCCATTTTTGGTTACAGTGCAAGGGCGATACTTAGATATTGGGCAATATGTGGAAAGTCTTACTCGGTATCCTTATTTCGTCCGAGTGGTGGATTTTGATATTAATGCTCGTGAGGATATTCGCCCGGAGGTTGAGGCGAAACTTTTAGTTAATATCTATGCGTCCACTTTAGCCGGAGGGAATAAGTTGTGAGACGAATTGTTATTTTTCTAATTTTCGCCGGGGTAATAACTTTCGCGGCGGTAATGCTTTTGCGGAGACCGAAAGGGGGTAGCTCAACTCCGAGGAGAAGAAGCGCCCAGACCGATACAGTAGCTACTGCCCGGACACCGGCTCGAGGCAGGACGGTGGGAAGGCTAAAGCCGCTGACCAGAGAGGAAAGGGCGAAAGAACGGAAGCGGCTGCGAGAGGAGGCAAGGAGACGAAAACGGGAGTTACGCCGGCAGGAAAGAGAGCGGCGTCGGATGCTCAGAGCCAGTAGGCGGGGGAAAAGCAAGAAGAGCCGCAAGGGAACTTATTATGTTTTAAAAGCGGTGGTTTCCTTAGGTAGTGAGAGTTATGCGTTGATTGACAATCGCCGGGTTAGGGTCGGAGATGTAGTAATGGGGCGGAAGGTTGTAGCAATTCACCCGGACCGCATTGAGATTGAGGTGTTTGGTCGGAAAAGTATCGTCCGGGTTGGTGAAAGTCTTTTGCCGACTTCCTACTTCACTCAAAGAAAGCGAAGAATTTAGATTTAAAAATGAGAAAGGAGTAGCATTGAGACAAAGAATTTTGGCAATTTTAGCAGTGGGGGTAGCGGTTTTAATTATCTATACCCTCGCATTTAAGCCGAAGACCACCGGGGCGAAAGTTGTGGGAAGGGTTACTGGGACTCATCTTTGGGAAGTGGCGACGACCGAGGTCACTAAATCTACTAAAACGGAATCGATGACTTTCCCCCAAGAGGAAGGTTCTATTCCGAGACCTAAAACTACCGGCAGTAGCCAAGTTCCTAATGAACCGATAGAGTGGGGTAGTGACCCATTTGTTCGCGAATGGATTCTTGTAAGCGAAGTTGCCAACTTAGACCTCAGAGCGATTACCGTCACTAGTTCGGGAGCAAGCGCTTTGATTAACAACCAGATTCTCCAGGTTGGAGATGAAATTTTGGGGAAAAGGGTTGTGAGTATCGATGAGGATAAGGTGACCTTAGAACAGGGTGGTCGGACATTTACTTTAACACTGGGGGAGTAGCATATGAATAAAAAAGTAAGAGTTTTGATTGCTTTCTTTGCTCTCTGGGGGGTTCTGCTCGCTCAGGAGCAAGTCATAGTAAAAAATATTACCATTGACAAGCTTCTTGAAGGGATTCGGGTTGCTATCGCCTGTAGTAAAACGCCTAATATCAGTTCTTATGTTAGCCAAGAACCGCCTAGATTGATGGTTGATATTATGGATGCGGTCGCTCAGGTGCCAGAGGAAAGAATCGTTTCCCGTTATTACCCAGTAGCCGCGGTTACAGTCCAACCGAGTGAGGCGGTGCAAGGGGTTCGGGTTACCGTTTTATTAAAAGATATGGTCCAATACCGGGTGGTAAATGAGAATGGGGTAGTGACGATTGACCTGGGGACAACGCCGGTTAAACCGGCGCCGCCAGCGGGACCGTTGGACCAATTTAGTGGCAAGCCACCACTAACTTTGCTGGTTCAGGATGCGGAGTTGGCAAGCGTGTTAAGGATGCTTGCCCGTCAGTTTGATTTAAACCTCCTCATCACCCAGGATGTGAAATCGGTGGTCAGTGTCCGGCTGAATCAGGTGCCATTACGGATGGGAATAGAGGCTTTACTCAAGGCGGGCGGGTGCAATATGGTGGAGGATAAAGGGAGTGGTTTGCTGATTGTGAAACCGATAAAAAAGGCGATTTATGGCGAGTTGGAAACAAGGGTATTTGACCTTGACTATGTTGAGGCGGAGGACGCGATTAAGGCGATTAAAAATGTTCTTTCCGAGCAAGGCAAGGCGGAACAGGGCTATCGTCGGGTTGGAACGAAAGGCAAGGAAGACCGAGCCAGCATCGTTGTGGTTACCGATGTTCCCGAGGCATTAGCGGAGGTTGCGCGGGTGATTGCGGAGTTAGACCGACCGGTGCCGCAGATTGCGATTGAGGCGAAATTTATTGAGACAACCCATTCCGCCGAAGACCGTTACGGGATTGATTGGCGACCAATCGCCTCCTTTTCCACTGAGCTGCCTAAAATCGGTGAGGAGGTGGCGATACCGGTGACCATAAAAGAGATGCTTTTGGGGAAGATTTCATTTGCCCAATTCACCGCCGCTTTTGAGATTTTGATGTCTCGGGGGAAATCCCGGGTTTTGGCTAATCCCCGGACGGTAACGCTTGACAACCAGACCGCCACCGTGAGTATGGGGATTGATGTTCCAATCCGCGAAGTTCATAAAGACCCGAATACCGGTGAGATTACTTATACTTGGAGGACCCGTTCCATCCCAATAAAAATGGAGGTTACACCCCATGTTACTTCCGATGGCATGATTACCATGAAGGTGAAACCGAGTGTTGAGGCGATCACCGGCTGGGTGGGCTCGGCAGATGACCGCCAGCCAATTGTAGCTAAGCGCGAGGCTGAAACCCAGGTGAAGGTGGCTGAGGACGAAGTAGTGGTAATCGGTGGTCTAATTAAAGATGAAGAGACCCGCAATGTGGGAAAGATTCCATTACTGGGCGATATACCGATTTTAGGGCATCTATTTAAGAAGACATCAATAGAACGGACCAAGAGCGACTTAATGATTTTTATCATTCCTCATATAATTATGCCGGAGGAAGGGTAGTGAGAGAGAAAGAACAACCTTCAATATTGATGATTGATGAATATTGATGAGTTGTTACGTTATGCGGCCAAGTATGGAGCATCAGACCTTCACATAACCGCCAACAATCCCCCGGTTATCCGGGTCAACGGACGGCTTAAAAAAATTCCCGGACCACCGTTGTCAACAGAGGACGCCCAGTCGCTAATATATTCTATTCTTACCGACGAACAAAGGGAGGCGGTGGAAGGGAAACGGGAGATTGACCTTTCCTATACTTGGGGTGCCACATCCCCAAGACCATTCTTGGGCTCAATTACCTTAGATTACGAGACCCCAGAGCGAATTCGTGCCCGGGTGAATGTGTTTTTAGATATGGGAGGAATTGGGGCGGCATTTCGGATTATCCCGGTTAAAATCAGGAAACTAGAGGAACTGCCGGCGCCACCTTCGGTGGCGGAGTTTACCCGTAGTCACTCGGGTTTGGTATTGGTAACCGGTCCTACCGGGTGTGGTAAATCTACCACGCTGGCGAGTATGATTGACCAAATTGACCAGGAGCGAGCGGTGCGAATCATTACCATTGAAGACCCGATTGAGTATATTTTTAAACCCCGTAATGCCCTTATCAGCCAGCGCGAGGTGGGTGCCCACTCGCAATCTTTCGCGGCGGCGCTCCGGGCTTGCCTCCGGGAGGACCCGGATGTGATTTTAGTAGGGGAGATGCGCGACTTAGAGACGATTAAACTTGCCCTGACCGCCGCTGAGACCGGTCATCTGGTCCTTTCTACTCTTCATACCAATAATGTTGCTGAGACTGTTGACCGGGTGATTGATGTATTTCCCCCTGACCAGCAGGAGTATGTCCGACAGATATTCGCTAATGTCGTTCGGGGAATAATTTCTCAGCTTCTTTTGCCCCGCAAGGACGGGCGGGGAAGGGTGGCGGCGATGGAGGTTTTGGTGGCGACCCCAGCGGTGAAAAATCTCATTCGGGAGGCAAAGTCTCATCAAATTCCCTCTTTGGTTCAAACTGGTTCTCAATATGGGATGCAGACGCTGGACCAGTCATTAGAAATACTGGTCGCCCAAGGGCTAATTAGTTCAGAAGTTGCTTATGCGGTGGCGAGCGACAAAACCCTTTTTGCTTCACCGGTTTCACCGGTTACTACGCCCGGTCCCAAAGGCCAGTGACCTGGGCTCTTTTTTTACTATTAGGTTTAATATTTGGCAGTTTTTTTAATGTTTGTATCTGGCGGATTCCTCGCGGTGAATCACTTCTGTCTCCTCCTTCCCATTGTCCTGTCTGTGGCAGGCCAATTCGGTTTTACGACAACATTCCGGTTTTGAGTTATTTAATCCTTAAAGGGAAATGTCGCGACTGTGGCAAGCCTATTGCTATTCGTTATCCAATTATTGAAGGACTCACTGGGTTACTTTTTGTCTTTACCTATGCCCGGTTCGGACTTGACTGGTTGCTATTGCGCGCGCTGGTTTTCATCAGCCTTCTTATTGTTATTAGTGGGATTGACTTTGACCACAAAATCATCCCTTTCCGGCTTTCAATTTCAGGAATTATCATCGGTTTGGGAGTTGCCCTTTTGCCAATTCACCCCAGACCGCTTACTGCGCTCCGCTCATCGTTCTTTGGCGGTCTCTTGGGAGCGGTTTTCATCCTGTTTGCCTGGGCGCTCTGGCGTTTTATTCTGGCTCGTCCCTTTCACCGTTTGGGGGTAAAGCAGAGAGAAGGGATGGGCTGGGGTGATTTACCCTTTACCGCAATGATTGGGGTGTTTCTCGGTCCAAAAGGTATAAGTGTCGCTCTTGCCGGGGCGGTCGTCACCGGGGTAATATTTGGTGTGATTACCAGGGTTTTGAGAAAAACAAAACCCGGGCAAGAGATACCCTTCGGACCGTTTCTTGCTCTCGGCGGGTTAATCGGTCTTTTTTGGGGCGAAGATATCTTTAGTTGGTATATTAGCACGGTATTGTCTCCTACCCCCTAACCTTATTCACTTTTTGTCCAAAATTAGGTTATGAGCGGTAGGGGTCCCAAGATATTTCTTTTGCTCCTGATGCTAATCGGACTGGGGGTGGTATTTCTATTTACCAAGCGATATGTTTGGCACTACTTCCGCAACCCAGAAGAGTTACGACTCTTACTCAAAGGCTGGGGCGGTTGGGCACCATTTGGGGTTCTTTTTTTGCAACTAATTCAAATTGTACTCGCGCCACTGCCGGGGAATGTAGTCGCGTTTGTCGGTGGCTATGCCTTAGGTTTCTGGCCAACAGTTGTCTGGTTGATGCTCGGGGTGTTAGGCGGGGCAACAGTAGCTTTTCTCCTTGCTCGGATTTTGGGGAGGAGGCTGTTAAAACTGTTTATTTCGCCGGAAACGGTTAATCACTTTGACCGGGTTGTCCTTTCCCGCGGGATTTTTTATATATTTCTTTTGCTTTTAATCCCTAACCCCTTAGGCGACTGGATTTACTATCTCGCCGGTTTAACCGGTATGCCCCTTATTTTTTTTCTCCTTTTGGTCTTCGTCGCCCGGTTGCCAACAAACATCTTAGAGTGTGCGGTTGGTTCAACTGCTACCCGATTTGGTGTTAAGGAGTGGATTAGCTTAGCGGCAGTGGTGATTTTTCTCGCCTTTGTTTATCACCTAAATCGGCGTCGGATAGAAAAACTCTTAGAGAAACTAACTGGTGTGAAACTAAAAAGTATCCCAAAATGATTGTTGACATTGAGGGCAAATTTGTTAAATTTAAACTGTAATGAATAAACTTATAGGAGGATTATAATGATACAAGAATTTAAGGATGGCGGCGGCATAATGTGGTTTCTTTTAGTGTGTGCCGTGTTAGGCATCGCTTTAACCTTGGAACGGCTGTTTACCCTTTTTATCCGGACCAGAGTAAATGTAAAAAAGTTTAGCCAGAAGTTGCTGCAGACGATCGAGCAGAACGGGGTTCAAGCCGGGATTGAACTGTGCGACCGGACACCGAGCCCAGTGGCAAAGGTTTTACGAGCAGCGCTTTTAAAGGCGGATGCGGATAGAACGGTAATTGAGGATGCGATTGTCCGAGCCGGAGCAACCGAACTGGGATTCTTGGACCGAGGGATGGCACTGCTTGCTGGTTTAACCACGGTCGCACCATTTTTCGGTTTCCTCGGGACAGTCAGCGGTATGATTGGTGCGTTCAAGGCGATTGCGGCGGTTGGCGAGGTTGACCCAACCGTAGTGTCCAGCGGTATCGCTGAGGCGCTGATTACTACCAAGTGGGGGTTAATCATCGCTGCCCCATTAGCGATTATTCACATCCTCTTTTCTGGAAAAGTCAACGGCTATCTCCGCGATATGGAGACTGCGGCGAGCGAACTACTTGATTATCTGGTCACCAAGCATGGGGCGGCTAAGGGGTGATAATGGCGCTCAGTCTGCGAGCTAAAGGGAGAGGTTCAAGCCAACCCAACATTCCTACCGCCTCAATGGGCGATATCGCCTTTCTCATCATCATCTTTTTTATGACCACCAGTATCTTCAGTCGGGAGAAGGGGCTAAAGATTGTCTTACCGGAAAAAGGGGCAGAGACGAAGATTAAATCGGAAAACATATTGACGGTCTCGGTGAATCAGGTTGGGCAGGTCTTGGTGCGCGAACGGGTGGTTACTATCCCCGAGGTAAGGGCGATTGTCGGTGAGGAGTTGGCGAGAAATCCGGAACTGGCAGTTGCCTTGCGGGTCAGCAGAAAGGCGCCCTATCAGGTGATGATTGAGGTGTTTGACCAGTTGAAACTGGCTAAGGCGGAGCGGATCAGCCTGATGCCGGTGCAGGAGGAGGAAGGGGGTGGGTAAGTGAGAAGGATTGGTTTTAAAAAGCCAGCAACACCAACTATCCCCACCGCCTCAACTGCGGACATCGCTTTTCTCCTCATTATCTTCTTTATGGTTTCTACCCACTTTCGGACAGAAAAAGGTTTACGGATTAACCTGCCGAGAGCCGAGATGACCGAAAGAATTCTCAAGCGCCGAAATGTGTCGGCAATCTGGATTGATGCGACTGGCAGGATGACGGTGGAGGACAACTGGGTTAATCCCGCGACCATCACCGCGTTAATGAGCGAAAAGATAATTAAAAACCCGGAGTTGGTGGTTTTGTTACAGGCGGACAAAGATGCGAAATACGGGTTTGTAACCGATGTCTTAGAGGCGTTAAAGGATGCCCGGGCGTTAAAGGTTACCTTTGCTACCACCTATGGCAAAGGAGGGGGAAGATGAACCAGGTTCCCAAGAATATCTTGGCGCTGGAATCAGAGGAGCGTTATTATGCGGTGGCGATTAGACTGGCGCTAATTGCCGCCTTAGTGATAACGATTTCCGCATTTCTTTTTCTGCCCAAGGAGTTTGTGGTTAAACCCTACCAGTTAAGGCGTTCGGTGGAGATGGTGATGGAGGCTTTGCCACCAGAGTTGGAGAAGATTGCCGAGCCCCCGAAGGCGGCAAAGCCATCGGTGCCGGTGGCAGCGGCAACTGAAGCAGAAGTTGAGGCGACAACAGTGGAAGCGACTACTTTTACCGAGGTGGTAAAAAAACCGGTAGAGACCGAAATCCCGGTTGTGCCATTCTGGAAGGTGGAGGTGAAGCCCACGCCAATTAATATTCCCAAGCCGGTTTACCCCGACTTAGCGCGGAACGCCGGTATCGAGGGGCAGTGTGTTGTCGAGGCGCTGGTTGATGTTGATGGTTCGGTGATTGATGTGAAAGTGGTGAAGAGTGCTGGCAATCAGTCTTTGGATGCGGCGGCGGTTGAAGCCGCATATAAGGCAAAATTTACCCCGGCAAAGCAGCGGGATAAAGTGGTGAGGGTATGGGTCTCTATCCCTTACCGGTTCACTCTGCAGTAAAAGGTCTTTAGTTATGGGAAGATTTAAGTTAAAAAGGAGGGTTTCAATGCAGAGGTTATTATATCTCGCCCTGCTATTGTCAGTGGCGCTTTTCACTGGCAATTTGCAGGCAACTTCCCAGGAGGTAGTAACCGTTGAAGGTGCTATCCCCATTAATCGGGTTGCCACAGAACGAGTGGCACCCCCAAATTCAAAGCCCTATACCATTACTGTTGGCAAGGTTGATACAATTGGTGGAACAACCTATGACTGGCTCGCTAATGGTCCGAGTTACCGCTGGTTAGTAAACTCACCTGACTACGGTCTTCATGCCGGTTGGATGTTTTCCGCCGAAGTGGAACCTTGGAGTGACCGGAATATGCGGTATAACTTCTATGACTATGGTAGTGGTGAATGGTTTTGGATTGACCCGGACTTTATGGCGTCAGGGACAAGTGTTTTTACTCAGCGCAGCGGGTATGGGAATATTGATGCTAATCCATCTACCGGGGTGGTGGTATTTTCCGCTCATCAAAATATTAATGGACAATGGCGACCGGTTCTTGCCCGGGATATGGCGCCGGGGAGTGGCATATTTGAGTATTGCGACGGCTCACCCACGGTTCTCCATTACCTCTGGCCGCCCATTGGTATTGACGCGAACCAGGTAATTCACTGTGCGCCGATAGACAGTTTTACCAGACAGACGACATTGGACATTTACTACACTCAGGTGGCAACTTGGTGTAACTGGACAACCCCAATACATATCCCTCCGCCTCAACCTGACCCCAGTGCTCAGGACCAGAGTATTACCGCATCAAAAGTGAGCCAAAAGGTTTGCATCACCTGGGTTTACTCTCCCTCGGGCTTTAATGACGACCCTGCTTTTTATCGCATCTCCACTGATGGTGGTGCCACCTGGGATGCGCCGAGGGTTCTTGAGGACCCACCCGCTTATGGTCCAGACACCGCGCCCTCTTTTCATGTCGCCTCGCTTTTCCCCTGGTTTGACAGTCAGGACCGTTTACACATTGTTGCCCATGTAACACCTTATGTTCGGGACACCAACTGGATTTTACCGGCAGAGATTTGGCACTGGTGTCAGGATAATAACCCCCATTGGAGTCGAATTCATCGGGCGGATGCGGAGAGTCTGGCTGCTGGGGTTGGCTACAATGCCTCTCTTGCCTGCAGACCAAGCATCGGTGAAGATAGCGATGGCAATTTGTATGTCGCCTGGGAGCAGTTTGACCCTTTAAATGCTGAGCCTGCTACCAGTCTCCTTCGGGCGGATATTTATGCGGCTGCCTCCACAGATGGTGGTAACACTTGGCACCAACCAGTTAAACTGACCGAGGCTGGGACCGCCTCCTGCCGGTTTCCTTGTATCGCAGACAAAATGGTAGAGATTGGCGATTCGGTTTATGTCCCGATTATATATGAGATTGACCAAATGGCGGGCTTTATTGTTCAGAGCCAAGGTCAATCTACCAACAATCCAATGGTTGTCCATTGGGTTCCTGCTAATATTCTTCGTCCTGATGGTGTTGCAGATTCTCGTTCGTTTACCCTTACTCGGGCTGAACTTTCCGCAACCCCCAACCCCTTCTCCAACCGGACACGCATCTCCTATGCGTTACCTAAGGATGGTAATGTCTCACTTGTTCTCGCTGATATTACTGGCAGACCAGTGCGGACGCTGGTTAATGGACATAAACCAGCGGGGCGCTACTCTCTAACCTTAAACCTGGGTGAACTTCCGGCAGGTGTTTACTTCTGCACCTTAAAGACCGCTAACTTCTCTTTAACCAGGAGGTTAACGGTGATTCGTTAAAATTTGGTATTTGGAATTATGAATAGGCTAAAACCTAAAAATGAACAGTTAAAAACAAAAAGGAGGAGATTTATGAGTAGGTTATTAGCTCTCGTAATACTGGTGCCGGTGTTACTTTTTGCCGGCAACCGGCAATCTGATATAGTGAAAGTGGAAGGTGCTGTTCCTGTTGAGCGGCTTATCACTAAGCAAGCGATTCTGCCGAGTGCGAAGCCCTATAACATTACTGTTGGCGTGGTGGACACAGTTGGCGGGACAACTTATGACTGGCTGGTGAATGGTCCAAGTTACCGCTGGTTAGTGAACTCACCTGATTACGGTCTTCATGTGGGCTGGATGTTTTCGGCTGAACCTTCCCCTTTTAATGACCGGAATATGCGGTATAACTTCTATGACTATGGTAGTGGTGAATGGTTTTGGATTGACCCGGACTTTATGGCTTCAGGGACAAGTGTCTATACCCTTCGTAGCGGGTTTGGAAATCTTGACGCCGACCCGGTTACTGGGGTAGCGATTTTTACTGCCCATCAGAATCCTGGTTCGGGTTGGCGACCGGTTCTTGCCCGGGATATGGCGCCGGGTAGTGGAATATTTGAGTATTGCGATGGTGCGCCAAATGCTCTGCTTTACCTCTGGCCACCAATTTCGGTCGGCGCTAACCAGACGATTCATTGTGCCCTGGTTGACAGTCTGACAAAAAACAACCTTTACTACAGCCAGGTGGCAACCTGGTGCAACTGGATTACCCCAATTCAGATTCCGCCACCTCAACCCGACCCCAACTTCCCCGACCAAAACATTGCCGCATCAAAGGTAAGTCAAAAGGTATGCGTAACTTGGGTTTTCACAGTTGAATCCGGTTATAATGACAACCCTGGCTTCTATCGACTATCTACTGATGGTGGTGCAACCTGGGGTTCGCCGACAGTTCTTGAGGACCCACCCGCTTATGGTCCGGACACCGCACCATCTTTCCATATTACCTCACTTTTCCCCTGGTTTGACAGTCAGGACCGTTTGCACATCGTTGCCAATATTGCTCCTTATGTTCGGGACACCAACTGGATTTTACCGGCAGAGATTTGGCATTGGTGTCAGGATAATACCCCTCAGTGGAGTCGGATTCAGCGGGCGGATGCGGAGAGTCTGGCTGCTGGGGTTGGTTCAAATGCCTCTCTTGCCTGCAGACCAAGCATCGGTGAAGATGACGATGGAAATCTCTATGTTGTCTGGGAGCAGTTTGACCCATTAAATGTTGAACCTGCTACCAGTCTCCTTCGGGCGGATATCTACGGTGCGATGTCTACTGATGGTGGAAAGACCTGGTATCCACCAAGAAGATTGACCGAGGCTGGGACCGCCTCTTGCCGATTCCCGTGCGTAGCAGACAAAATGGTAGAGATTAATGGTACGGTTTATATTCCGGTTTTCTATATGATTGACCAGATGGCCGGGAGTATTGTTAATGACCCGCCGCAAGGCACGATGACCAACAATCCGATCGTTGTTCATTGGGTTCCGCGTGACCATTTTACTGGTGTAGCCGAGGTGCCTAGGGCTCTTCCTGTTCGGGCTGAACTTTCCGCAACCCCCAACCCCTTCTCCAACCGGACACGCATTTCCTATGCGTTACCTAAGGATGGCGATGTCTCGCTCACCCTCTATGACATTACTGGTAGACCGGTGCGCACGCTGGTTAATGGACATAAACCAGCGGGGCGCTACTCTCTAACCTTAAAGCTGGGTGAACTTCCGGCAGGTGTTTACTTCTGCACCTTAAAGACCGCTAACTTTTCTCTAACCAAGCGGCTAACGGTTATTCGCTAAGGAATAGATAAGGGAAAAAGCGGGGTCAGAGAAAGACCCCGCTTTTATTTTATCCTCTACACCCTCTGTAACAAGCCTAATTTTTCCGGCTCGCCGATGTTGAACACCTCAAACCTAATCGCGGAAAGAATCTCCCGGTTAAGACCCCTCGCCGCCCATTTGTCCAAAAGAACCTTTGCCTCCATCGCCAGACTATGGCCCGAAATCTCCTTTTGTCTTGAGAGTTTCCCAATTTGCCGGGCAAAGTTCAGATAGGGGACATATAGGGCTGTGTGTACCCCCATCTCATTCAGGACCGTCTTTACCTCACTCTCCATTATCCAAAGCCCCTCCATCACCGCCTCATACCTTTTCCTCATCTCCTCCATCCTTGCTTCAACCGCCTGTTTTTCCTTTCCGGTCTCGCCTTAGCTCTATAAGCGGCAATCCTTTTTTGTTGGGTCGGGCATAATGCACCTCATTAAATTTGTTATTATAGTTTTGTATCCAACAATATTAGACCCAGCCTCCGAGGATTCACCGATTCACTCACTGATTAAATAGTGGAGTCAATTGGAGAGTCAACCTGGGATTGAATCACTGATTCAAATGGTGGGTAAATCGCCGAGTTAATTTCCGATTCAATCAGTGGGTCAAAGATGAATGGGGCAGATATGGGAGGGTTAATCCATCAATCCATTAATAACTCTTTTCAGCCGAGGTCCGACATACCGCTTGATTCATCGTTTCGCTTCATATAGCTCTACGAAAATACAAAAGGATTAGGGCGCTATCGTGCGGTTCGGCGCCGATTTTTCCCAAAAGCTGGGTCTTCACTTGACTCTTTTTAAATGGTGGCTATAATCCATTAGGTAAAATAAAAAGGAGTTGAAAAATAACAGTATGAATAATAAGGAAATTGTCAATCTTATTGCCCAGATCGCCCGGATTAGGAATGTGGATATTACTTATGTCTGCGAGACATTGCGGGCAAGTATTGTCGCCGGGTTGAAGCGCCGTTTTGGCGCCAATACCGAAGCGGAGGTAAATGTAAATCCGGAAACAGGCGAAATTCGGGTATTTTTAACCAAGAAGGTGGTGGAGCGGGTTAATAACCCCGGACAGGAGATTTCCTTGACCGAGGCGGCAACGACGAATCCGGAGGTGAAAGTGGGTGATGTAATTCAGACGGAGTTATCCCTTGATGAATTGGGGAGGATTGTCATTCGGAAGGCGTCGGATGAGTTAATGTTGAAACTGCGTGAAGCAGAGCGAAATCGGCTTTATGAGGAGTATAGCAAGAAAAAAGGTGAGATTGTTACCGGGACGATTCAGCGAATCGGTAAGGAAGAAATTATTGTCAATTTAGGATTAATTGAGGCGGTTTTGCCCAATCGGGAGCAACTAAAAACAGACCATTATCGGCAAGGGTTGTCAATTAAGGCTTATATTCATCGGGTGGATAAGACCCCAGTTGGACCCCGGGTTTATCTTTCCCGGACCCATCCGGAGTTTTTGCGGAAGCTCCTGACCCGAGAGGTGCCGGAGATTAAAGAGGGCGTGGTTGAGATTAAAGCGATCGCCCGCGCCCCCGGGTTTCGTTCCAAGGTCGCGGTCACCTCGTTGGATGAGAAGGTTGACCCGGTGGGTGCTTGCGTTGGTTACCGGAAGTCAAGGATTGATAATCTCATCAAAGAACTTTCCGGCGAGAAAATTGATATTGTCCAGTGGAGTAGAGACCTGCAGGTGTTTATCGCCCGGGCGATCGGACCAGCAAAGGTAACCGAAATATTTCAGGAAAATGATACCTATTATGTCGTGGTGCCGGATGCAGAATACTCAATCGCCATTGGTAAGAAGGGGCAAAATGTCTGGCTCGCCAGCCTGCTTACCCAGACAAAGATCGAGGTGTTGAAAGAGACCGATCACCGAAACCGGGTGATTATGACCCGGGCGGCAAAAATACCGGTAGGTGATTTGGGTATTGAGGAGGGGGTTCTCAGTAAGATTATTGCCGCCGGAATAAATACCGGTTTTGATTTGCTCAGCAAAACTGATGAGGAGCTATCCCAGATTACCGAATTGACAAAAGAAGCGGTGGAGGCATTAAAACAAAAGATTCGGGATAAGATATGGGCAAGTTAAGGGTATTTGAGGCGGCGAAGGAGTTAAACCTGTCCAGTGAGGCGCTGATTGCACTTTTAAAGGAGCTGAACTTCCCTCCGCGCGGCTATACCTCCTATATCACTGAGGAGGAGTTTAATGCCGCGAAACAGCGACTCCGGCGAGAAAAGCATCTGTTTAAGGAGTCTATCCGCCGGCGGAAGGAGATAGTTGCCCGCAAGGAGCTGAGCGATAAGCCGACGCGAGGGGAGGTTTTACCGACCGCCAAGCAAACCAGCGCTAAGGTTTATGAGCGGGCAAAGAAGAAACGGCGTCTGCCAAGAGAGGAGTCAGCAAGACCACAAGCGACATCCTTCCCACAGGTGAAAGTCACACCTTATATGACGGTTGCTGAGCTGGCCCACGCCTTTAATTTGCCGGTATCGGAGATAATCAAAAAGTGTTTAACGCTTGGGCTTCGGGCAACAGTTAACCATCGGCTGGACTTAGATACTATTATGCTGATTGCCGATGAGTTCAAAATTGCGGTAAAGGTGGAAGAGGAGGTGATAGCACCGGGTGTTCGCGGCGAGCCCAAGCCAAGACCACCGGTAGTTGTGGTAATGGGGCATGTTGACCACGGCAAGACCGCTTTGCTTGACTACATTCGCAAGACCAAGGTGGCAGAAAAGGAGGCCGGGCGAATTACTCAACATATCGGTGCTTATGTTGCCTATTATCAGGATAAGCCAATTGTATTTTTGGATACGCCCGGTCATGAGGCTTTTACCGAGATGAGGGCAAGGGGTGCCCAAGTGACCGATATTGCGATTTTGGTGGTCGCCGCGGATGAGGGGGTGATGCCGCAAACCCTGGAGGCGCTTGACCATGCTCGGGCCGCCGGGGTGCCAATCATTGTCGCGATTACCAAGTGTGACCTTCCTACCGCCAATCCGGACTGGGTGAAGAGCCAGCTGGCTAACTATAATGTTCGGGTGGAGGAGTATGGTGGTCATACGGTTTGTGTTGAGACATCAGCGGTGACCGGACAGGGGATTGAGGCATTACTGGATGCGATTTTATTATTAAGTTTGGAACTGGATTTAAAGGCGCCTTATGACGGTCCGGCTCAGGGGGTAGTGATTGAGGCACGAGTTGACCGAGGGCGCGGGAATATTGCTACAGTCTTAATTCAGGAAGGAACGCTGAAGCGCGGCGACCCGTTTGTTGTTGGTGAGCATTACGGCCGCGTCCGGGATATGCTCAATGAAACATTTGCCTCAATGGCGGTTGCTACCCCTTCTTTCCCGGTGCAGGTAGTCGGGCTTTCTGGTTTACCCGAGGCGGGAGCGCGGTTTGAAGTGGTGGCGGATGAGCGCACCGCTCGGGAGGTCGCTCACCGTCGGCTCCTCTCAAAACGGGACCGGATTCTTGCCAGCAGTAAGCCGAAAATGACCCTGGAGGCGCTCCAGGAGCAGATTGTCAAGGGAGAGGTAAAGGAGTTAAGAATCGTCCTTAAGACCGATGTGGCGGGTTCAGTAGAAGCCCTTCGGGAAGCGCTGGAGGGTTTATCCCTTGATGAGGTGAAAGTTCGGGTGATTCATTCTGGGGTGGGACCGATAACCAGAAATGATGTCCTTTTGGCTCAGGCATCGGAGGCGGTCATCGTTGGCTTTCAGGTTCGCCCGCTTGCCGAAGCCCGGCAACTGGCGGAACAGGAAGGGGTTGAAATTCGCACCTACAAAATAATTTATGCTGCCATTGACGATATTCGGGCGGCGCTGGTAGGGATGCTGGAACCAGCGAAAAAAGAGGTTTTTTTGGGACGGGCGGAGGTGCGAGCGGTGTTTTCAATCCCGCGCCAGGGGCTTATTGCTGGTTCATTTGTTACTGAAGGTAAGGTGGTCCGGGGGGCACGGGTGCGGATTCTCCGTGAGGATAAGGAGGTGTTTTCAAGTGAGGTTGTGTCTCTCCGTCGGTATAAGGAGGATGTCCGAGAGGTTGTTAGTGGCTATGAGTGCGGGGTTGGGATTAAGGATGTGAAAGACCTGCAGGTCGGAGATAGCTTGGAGTTTTACCAGATTGAAGAGGAAGCCGGGGCGCGATGATGAGAGCCAGGTTGCAATCGCGATTTTTTCTTCACCGGCTATGAGTGTTGGGCTTTTGCTCATTGACTGCTTCTTAAGAGAGTCTTTATCGCTTAAAGACAAAAGGCGGGTGTTAAAAAGTTTGACTGAGCGTTTGCGCCGGTCTTACAACATCGCCGTGTGCGAGGTGGATTACCAAAATCGGTGGCAGCGGTCGCTAATTGGCATTGTTTTAATCAATACCGACTGGCGGATGGTTCAGCAAAACAGCAGTAAGATACTCAGTCTAATTGAAAGCGACGGGCGGATAAGTGTGCTAACCAGTGAAATGGAACGGCTTCGTTAAGGCAGAAGCAATAAAACCGCGAACCCAATTAGCCAACAATAAACCCCAAACCAAAAGAACCGTCGGCTGAGAACCAAACGCCGCAAAAGGAAAATCATCAAAATTCCGGTCCCCCCAGCGGTGAGGATACCAACGATAACTGCGCCCGGTGAGAGCAGGGCAAAGTTTAACCTTAATAGTTCAATAATGGCCGCGCCCAAGGTAATTGGGAGGGCGAGTAAAAAAGAAAAGTCAAACGCCTTTTCCCGGGAAATTCCCAAAAGTAGCGCGAGGCTGATAGTAGTTCCTGAACGGGATATTGCCGGTAAAAGAGCGGTAGTCTGAATTAAACCGATTAAAATAACTGTCAACCAGTCAAGAGCGGGACGCCGATTTTGGGCGTAGCGGGTGAGAAATAAAATGGCGCCGTTAAGTAAGAAAAATATCCCAATCAAATTACTGTTGGTGAAAAGATGCTCAATTGGCTTCTCCAAGAAAAGACCTGCCCCGGCCGCCGGCAAAGAGGCAACGATGATGAACTTTACTAATCGCTGGTTTTCCTGGCGGGTGGTTAAGTCCGGGGCGAAGATGCCGGTTAAGACCGCTTTTACCCTTGACCAAAAGGCAAATAGAATTGCGATTGCGGTACCGAGGTGTAATGCGGCGGTTAGATTTACCCGGACTTCGGGCGGGATTTGCCAGAGGAATTGCAATATCGCCAGATGACCATCACTGGAGATTGGTAGAATTTCGGTAACCCCTTGAACCAAACCTAATAAAATACTTTCCCAGAGGTTCATCTTAAAAACCGGTGGTAAAACTGAGATGGACTTTCCCGCGCCACGGAGTTTCATATACCGGATAAACCGGAATTCCATAATCAATCCCGAGCGTGCCTAACCTTGTTTGCCACCTCCCTCCTGCTCCGTAAGCGGCAACGGGATGGGGTACTGTCCGAGCGGTATCATCATATACTCCAGTGTCCAAGAAAATTTGCAGGCGCGACTGGTTGGGTAGATGATACCGTAATTCGCAGTTCCACCATCCTAACCCGGTGCTAATAAAACTCTCTTCTCTAAACCCGCGGACGCTCTGGGCTCCTCCGAAACAATACATCTCTGGTGGGGTGAGTTCTTTTGGACTCAGGACCAACCGGAGGCGGAGGCTATTACCCCAAGTGAGTTTTCTTCCTATGGGCAGACCGAGCGCGAAGTCTCCCTCTACCCGGGCTAAGATACTTGCCGATTCTTTGTTGCTCTGGCGGCTTCCCCCTCGGGTTCCGATGCGGAATAATACCCCTTCATCCCTTTGGCGGCGGTGGTCAAAAGTTACCCCGGTGCCGAGCCAGGTCGTTTGCACCTTAACCAAACCTACCAATCGCTCAATCCCACCTCCCAATTGAATTTCAATTATCCCTAATTGGGCGTTACTGGTGAGAGAAAGGGTAGTGAATGCGAAACTAGTGTCAATCGTTTGGTGCTGGGCAAAAGCGGTTAGACTTAGCGGGGAAGAAAAGACCCAGGGCTCAGTATAGCTTAGATTATAATGCGTCCGGCCGGGGACCGAACGCCACTCCCCGTGCAGGGTCCTGCCGGAGTGGAGCAAATTTAACAATTTAATTCCGGCCCAACCGAGAAACCGCCGTTGCTCCGGAAGATAACCGGCGCCAGCATAAGCCTCACCACTTCTTTTCTCGCAGAGGTAGAATTGGATTCCGTAAGTTCCATTTGTTCCCGAAACCAGAGCTGCGCTATCTACTTGTATCCAGCCACTTTTTTCCAGATTTCGCTGCCAGACTCTTTTTAGTGCCGGCGAGTAGATTCCCCCTTTTTTAAAACCGATATAGCGGAGAAGTAAATTCTCTGAAGATGGGTTTATCCCCACAAATTTAACAAAGTCTATTCGGACTCGCTTACCCTCTTTTATGGTTAAACTCGGCGACACCCAGTAGGCGCTTTCTTGTAATCCTACCGGTTGAACCGAGGTGAAGGGAAACCCAGCATTCTGATAAATACTAATTAAATTGGTTACTGCCCGGCGGAGATTCTCAGCGGTAAATACGGTTCCCCTTTTTGGTAGCGCCGGAAACAAAACGCCCATAGGCAGGCTCTCTGGTCCATTTAGTATCCACTCATTAATTCTTGCCACTTTTAGCGACTCTACCTGGTAGTGGACAACGATACCTTGAGAAAGAATGGTAGTGTCCATTTTTACTTGGTTCCACAAAAACCCCTTTTCTTGTAAGGAATGTCTGATTCTTTCCCGGCCGTACTCCAGAAGAGCCCAGTTAACCGTATCGCCGACAGTAAAACCTGGGGATATCCTTTTGGGGAGGTTTCTTCCGGTAATTTTTAGTTTTATTAACCGCCAGCAATCATGGTTATTAGTTCCAGGTTCGCACCCCTGCCACTGAGCAGGAGGAAGAACCAAAAACCAGGCACCAAAAACTAATTCAGCTAAGAAAGAGATACTGACGCCAAACCTCCGGTATTTCCTCTAAGGCGTTTATCGCAAAGGTTATGTAATGAGGGGTTCTGGGTTTGTGCCGGAGTTTCATATTGGCTTGGGCTGGGGTTCTATTCCCCTTCCGAGCGTTACATTCCGGACAGGCACAGACCATATTTTCCCAGGAGTCGGTCCCCCCCAGCGCCTTGGGCAGGATATGGTCGGTGGTCATAACCGGCTTTCGGATTCCGCAGTATTGGCAGGTGTAATTGTCTCTTCGGAGGATGTTTCTTTTTGTCAAAGGCACCTCCCGGCGCCGCACCCGGACATAATAGTTTAATCTTAAAACACTTGGCACCGGAATGGTTGCTCGGACCGAGTGGATACTCAAACCCGCCTGCTCCAACGGCTCCGCCTTATGGGTGAGCATTAAAACCAGTGCCCGTCTAATTCGACAGATTGAGAGCGGTTCGTAATTTTGATTGAGAAGCAATACCGGTTGGTTTAACATTGCCTAACGGACAAACAACTCCTTGTCAATGGCGTTGATATTTTTCTCAATATACTCCAGTTGGGCTCGGGCATAATTAGCCAGTGCCGGGTCGTTCAAAGCCTTTTGGTAATACCCCTTTGCCTCTTCGTACAACGCTTTGGCGGTCTTTAATTTTTGAGTAGGGGTTTGGGTGATATTACTTCCCCGATTGGCATCCGCCTGTTTCCGACGATTGTCGCCTAAGTCAATGTATGCCTGTAAGAGATTCGGGTCAAACGCCAATGCCCGACGGAGCTGGATATCAGAGGCAGAGTAGTTGCCCAACTCGCTCAACGCCTCACCTTTATAAAGATAGGCAAGAGCCTGGGTGGAATCCTTGGCAATAACCTCGTCAAATTTGGCGATTGCCGCTCGGTGCTGTCCCTGCCGTCCTAAAATAACCCCCTGACGCAGTTTTGCCTGGTAGTTGTTAGGGTCGTTAATCAGAACCGTATCCAGTTGCGCCAGTGCAGATTTATACTCTTTGAGTTCAATCAGGGCATCGGCGAGTTTTTGCCTTAGTACCGGAATTGTGGCGAACCTTGCCACCAACGGCTTCAACGCCTCCACCGCTTCCCGGTACCGACCGACTTTATACAAGAACTCCCCCCAAAGCCTTTGCACCGCCAGGTCGTCAGGAAATCTTTGGAGAGCGATTTTATACACCGAGTCCGCTTTTTGCATCATCCCTTTGCGGACATAGATGTCGGCAATGCCATTATATAAATCGGAAAGACTGGAATCCTGGTTCAGCCCCTCCTGATAAACCGCAAGCGCTTCATCATCACGACCCATTTCTAAGTAAAGGTCGCCCAGTGCCTCATAAGCCTTCGCCTTTTTGGGGTCAATTTTCATCGCCTTACGGAAGTTCTCCTCTGCCTGGCTGGCGTCGCGTTTTCTTCGGTAGATGTTGCCAATTGCAATATAAGGGTCGTAATAAAGAGAGTCGTATTCCAGTGCCTTTTGGAAGTTCAGTAGTGCCGCCTCATAGTCTCCTTGTTGATAATAGGTAGCACCGATGGAATAACTCTGCTGCGCCGAGTCCCGCCGTGCCAGCAACTCTTCCTCTGGCAACTTTTTTACTGTCTGGGTTGGGGCGCAACCAATCACGAAAAAGAAAGTAGCAAAATATCCCAGGGCTAAGAGTAATAACCCATTCCCACTTTCCCTTAATCTAAGGACGGGTTTGACCTTTTTCATAATTTTCCTGCTCCTTTCACCAAAAATCGGCAACCGATAAATACCACTTTCACTCTTTTCAGTGGAGCCGACGGGATTTGAACCCGTGACCTTTTGACTGCCAGTCAAACGCGCTCCCAACTGCGCCACGGCCCCGGAAGAGAAGATTCACTTTATGTTATAAAGAATAAGTAAATTTCTCTTTTGAGTCAAGGAACATTATCGGCACTGGCGAGCGACATCCTTGTGGCGCGGGCGTTGACCTTGTGGACGGGGTTTTGATCGTTGCGGGGTTTTTGTCGGGTTCGGTGCTGTTTGCGGATTTGCTCGTGCGGTTGAGGGGGGAAGGACATCCGGCGTTTCGGTAATGGCAGTCCAGGTGGGGTGAATGTGTTTAAGGCGGGTGGTTTTTTCTCTGACCAGTTAGAGCCAGAAAATGGCAAAAATAACGCCGAAAATTGAGTCTTAACAAAAAATCTTCCTGCCGGATGAGGTAACTTATTGTTTAGATAAGGGTTAAAGAACAGGGCGAAAAATGGGGGTGGTAATAAATTGTACTTTTACCGTCAAAACATACATCATTATCTACAACAATTTCTTCCCAAAAATCCAATTCACAGAAGCAGATTTTAAATTCTTTTATCATCTCAATTTTTACTTCTTTTTTAGAGAAACAAATAAATTGGCATTATCAACTTGGAGTATTGATTCGCCCCTCTGCTATCTTCACACACTCTATTTATCTAATATCCAACATGCCGATGATTTTTACTATAATACCAAATCAACCCAATTTTCAAAAGAGTTATCTATAAAATCTCTGCTTGTTTTGTCAAAATAAACCCAGCGTCCATGGTAATTTCGTGGGTCGGTATTAGTAACTATTCCGCCAAAAAGTTTTTTGCCCTT
>FWPV01001298.1_pt1 | contig 70399 bp, 55 predicted proteins | sample 2228371 | NCBI WGS metagenome assembly FWPV01 (sample SAMEA103939776, study PRJEB20133) | metagenome
CATGCTGAGCTACGCGTCGGGCGCCCTCGTGCCCCTCCTCGTGCTCCTCGTCGAGGGGGTGTGGTGGCGCCGCGGTGTGGCTTTCCCCCGCGGGTGGGTGCAGCGCCACGCCCCGTTCTGGCTCCTTCTGGGCGCGTACCTGGCGCTCCGCAGCTCGATGGTCGAGCCGTTCCCCGAGACCGCCTGGTGGGGGGGCAGCCGGGTCGGAGCGTTCCTCCTCCAGCTCCGTCTCTGGCTTCTGGGGTGGAGCCTCGTGGTCGTGCCGCGTGGCCAGCTCCCCCGCTACTACGAGGGCGACCTTCCTGGCTGGGTGACACCATCCCTCGCCGTGCTGGCCCACCTGGCGCTGGCGACGGTGGTGGTGCTGGCGTGGCGGCGTCGGTCCTCGGCGTGGCTTTCCCTGGCCATCCTTTGGTGGTACCTGGCGCAACTACCCACGGCCAACCTGCTCTGGCCCAACGCCGGCTACCCTCTGGCGCCGCGCTTCTTCTTCCTCGCCCTGGTGCTGCCGGTGGCCGGCGTGGCGACCATGTACACCGACCTGGCTCGCGGTCGACCGTGGCTGTGGCTTCCGGGCGTCGTCGTGCTGGTCCTCTTCGTCCTTGCCGATCGCCAGCAGACGAAGGTGTTCCGCGACGGCCGGACCTTCTTTGCCCACATCCTCACCCACGATCCCCAGGACCCGTTGGCCCGCTACAACCTGGCCATGCTGCTGTACCGACAGGGGCACCTCCTCCCCGCCGCCCAGGAGTTCGACATGGCTCGCCGAGCCCCTTCCCTGCGGGGAACCGCCACCTACATGCTCGGTGAGATCCTCCGCCACGCCGGTCGCTCGGAGGCCGCGGAGCGTCTCTACCTCGAGGCGGTGCGGGCGTCACCGGAACTCGTCGGGCCGCGTCTGCGCCTGGCCGAGGTGGCGGTGGCGCGGGGCGAACCCACACGGGCCCGCGAGTGGCTGGCGCCCCTCGCCCACCTCGAGGCCCCTCCCCCTGCCCTGCGCGCCGCGCTGGCCATCGCCCAAGCCCGGGTGGCCGCCGCGCAGGGCGACTGCCGCACCGCCCTCGGAACCCTAAAGGTGGCGGTGTCGCAGCCCTTCCCGACGCCGCCCACGCTCTTTGCAGCAGGGACGTTGGCCGCGGCCTGCGGCGCCGTCCCGCAGGGCCGGGCGTGGCGGCGCGAGGCCGTGGAGGCCATCTCCCGCGATACAACTGGCGGATTGGGAGGGAGACCGTGGTGAGCGCGTCGGGGCACGGTCGCGCCGAGGGCCTGAATGCGAGCCCCTGGTCGGCCATGGGCGTCGACGAGGCGACCAGCCGCACCCTGCGCGCGCTGGTGGTGGGACTCGGGATCCTGGCCGCCTGGGGTGCGGCCCGCTGGGCGTTCTGCCTCCCCCTCCTGTGGCTGGGCGTGGCCATCGGCTGGCTGGCGCTGCCCCTCCCGACGCGGCGCGGGCTCCGCCTGGAGTGGTTGCTCCCCCTGGCCCTGGTCCTGGCCGCCTCGCTGCTCGTCGCCCTCGATGGCGAACTCGCCGTCCGGCACACCACCACCGTGTTCCTGGCCGTCCTCCTCTTCGGCCTCGCCCGTCGCGCAGCGGCGACCGACGCCGAGCTGGGCTGGCTCGCCCTCGGCATCGCCGCCACGTCGCTGCTCGCCTTCTGGCAGGCCCACGGCGGGCTGCTGGCCGCCGCGGGCGATGTGGATACCTTGCCCCTGGGCCTGCAGGAGACCGCCGCCGCGCGGCTGCGCAAGGGCCGCACCTTCGGCTCAGCGGCTCTCCCCGGCCACTACGCCATCCTCCTCCTCACCAGCGTGCCGCTCCTCTGGAAGTGGGCCGCCGACCGGGGGCGGGCGGGCCGCCTCCTGGCCGGAGGCGCCCTGGTCTGCGCCGCGGCTGCCATGTACCTCACCAAGTCGTTGGCCGCAGCTGCCATCGCTGTGGTGGTGCTGGCCGTCGGCGTGCGCCGCCGCGCCCATCGAAGGTCGCTGTGGGCGGGCCTGGTCGTGGCCTGCGCGGTCCTCGTAGCCGTCCTGGCGGGCCGCGGCGATGTGGGCTCCTTGACCCCGGTTCGTCTGCGCGTGGTCAACTGGAAGGTGGCCGGCTGGACGATCCTCCACCACCCCTTCCTGGGGGTCGGCCTGGGAGGCATGGGCCAGGGCGGTCTGACGAGCCCGTGGGCGGCCGGCAACATCACCCCATACGCCCACAACGCGCTGCTCCAAGCCCTCGCTGAGTTCGGGCTGGCCGGCCTGCCGCTCGTGCTGTTCGCCCTCACGGGTCTCGTTCGGCTGCTCCAGCGCGGCGCCCGGGCGCACGAAGCGCTGACCCTGGCAGTGGCCGTGGTGCCCCTCCACAACCTGGTGGACTTTTCCTTCTACGCACCGGAGGTGGTGCTGCCCTGGGCGATCCTCGCTGGAACGCTTGCGGCCCGCACCTCACCGTTGCCCCCCCGTGCCTTGCCCTCCTGGGTGCTGCTGCCCATCCTCGCCGGTGGTAGCACGGTGGCGTGCCTCGACTGGCAGGCCGAGACGTCCGTCCAGTACGCCATGGGAAGCGGCCAAGGCGAAGTCCAGCCGCTGCTGGAGGCGACGCGCTGGGCCCCGTGGCAGATCCGACCGGTGTACGCCGCTGCCGAACGCGCGCTGGCCAGCGCCGCCCCCCGGTCCGAACTGGACGCCGTGGCCAACGTACTGGCCGAGCGCCACTGGGTGCAACCCCGCTCGGCAGGGTGGGCCGAGGCGCGGGCGCGGCTCCTCCTCGCCCAAGGGCGACGGGGCGAGGCGTTGCCCTGGGCGCGGGAGGCGCGGCGGCGCGCCCCCGCCCGCAGCGACCTGGCTCGACTGGAGGCCATGTGCCGCTGACGGGAAGGCAGCTCAAGCCCTGGGCACTGAGCCTTCCAGCTGCCGCCCTGCTGGCGGGCTCGAGCGGGGTGGTGCTGCAGCGCTGGGCGATCCTCGTCTGGGTCGCCACCCTGGGGTGTGTACTCGTGGCCGGCCTGGCGCGGGGGCTGCGGTGGAGCACCCAGCTGAGCTGGCTGGCCGGTCTGCTCCTCTGGGCGGCCGCGGACGCCCTGCTGCGACCCGTCCTGCCCCAGGCGGCAGCAGCAGCCATCGCGACGGGTGTCGTGGTCCTCGTGGTCTTGCTTCTGGCGCAGGACCCCTGGGTGCGGGTCGGTGCCCACCCCGCCCTGGCCCTGGCGGGCGCCACGGCGGCCGCCTGGCTTCTGGCCGAGCGCCTGCTGCTCACCGGTCGCCCCGGCGGCCCCTTTGGCAACCCGGACCTGGCTGCCACCGTGGCGGTCCTGGCCCTGGCGGTCGTCCCGGGCCTGGCCATCCCCACACCGGCCACGCTGGCGGTGAGCACCGTGCTCTTGGGCGGGATCGTCGCTTCCGGCTCGCGGGCAGCCATGCTGGCCGTCCTCGCCGTGGCGGCTGCCTGGGTGTCGGCCCGCAGTGACCGTCGCGTCCGGCTGGGGGTGGCCGGGCTCCTCCTGGTCGGAACGGCCGGGCTCGCCATGCGTCTGGCCTCGGACCGCGACCCGCTGCGCTACGAGCGCCTCCGCCTCTGGCAGGTCGCCCTCCGGACCACGGTGGCGGAACTACCCTCGGGTTCGGGACCAGGGGGGTACCTGGACGCGGTCCTCCCGCACAACTTCCCGCGTCGCGGCGAATTCGCCCACTACTACCGTGTGCCTGGCGCGGCGGAAAACGACCTCCTGCAACTGGCCGCGACCCTCGGCGTGCCCGGCCTGCTGTTCGGGGGAGGGCTCTTCGCTCTTACCGTGTCCAGCCTCGTTCGCCGCGGCGCGGTGGGGCGAGGTGTGCTGGCGGCCATCCTCGTCACGTCGGCCTTTCACGCCCACCTGGGCTTTCCGGCGGTGGCGTGGCCGGCGGCTCTGGCGGTGGCGGGAGCGGGGCGGCCGCTTCCGGGGCGACGCTGCCGCGCGAGCGTACCGGCAGCGGTGGCGACGGCGGTGGCGGTGCTCCTGCCCACCTCGGTGGCCCTGGGCCTCGGTGGGGGTGGTGGGGTGGACATGGCAGCGCCGCCGGTGAGCCCTGCCCGCATCGCCGCCGCCATGGGAAGCGACGACGCACTGGCCGAGGTGGAGGTGGCGCTGTGGCGCGCGTGCACGGCTCGCCCGCGCTCTGCGCAAGCCTGGCGCATGCTGGGCGCCGTGCGTCTTGCGCGCGGCGAGCTCCGTCGCGACGCCGGCCTCGTGGCGGCGGCAAGCCAGGCCTTTGCCACGGCGCGGGCCGCCAACCCCCTCGACGTGCTGGCCATGTACGGCGCGGCCCACGCCGCCGACCTCATGGGACAGCCCGGCGCTGCCATCGGGGCCCTGGCCGCCGCCGTCGCCGTCGAGCCCAACTTTGTCGGTGCCTGGCTGGAGCTGGCGCGCCTCCACCTCGGCCAGGGGGACCTGCAAGGGGCGGCGCAGGCCCTCGAACGCGCCGAAGAGGCCCTGGCCCTCGCCCGCCGGACGCGGTTCATGAGCGACTACGAACGCGCCCTGGCAGCCGTCGATCCTGCCTTGCTTCGCGCCGTGCGCCGGGGGGTGGCCGGCCCATGAAACGGGCCCTCCCCCTGGTCGTCGCCCTCGTCCCTGGACTGGCCGTCGCGGCGGCGGCGCTGGCGGGCCTTTCGAGCTGCAGCCGCGACCTGCCCACCTACTTCGTGCCGCTGCGCCACCACCTGGGGCGGGTCCTCACCGGCGGGCAAGGCGCCTTCTGGAACCCGTACGTCGGCTGCGGCGAGCCGTTCTTCGCCAACCCCCAGAGCTGCGTGCTCTACCCCCCGGCCTGGGCGGCGGCGGCCTTGCCTGCGCCCCAGGCCGTCGGTCTGGAAGTTGGGCTGCACCTTGCGATCCTGGGCGCTGGCTGCACCCTGCTGTCGCGCCGGCTCGGCGCCCGCCCTGGACTCGCAGCCGCCGCCGGCGTCGCCTGCGCGTGCAGCGGCCCCGTGGCCAGCGCCGCCGGGGTCCTCAACAATCTCGACACGGTGGCGTGGCTCCCCTGGCTGTGGTTCGCGGCCATGGCCGGCTCCCTCCCCGGCCTGGCCGCGGTGGGCGCCTTGGCGTGGCTCGGTGGCGAGCCGACGCTGGCCGTGGTGGGCGGTGCCGTGGCCCTGGCGCTGGCCCCGACCCGCCGGACCATGGGCGGTCTCGCCCTGGGCCTCGCCCTCGTGGCGGTGCAAGGGCTGCCCTTTGCCGTCTGGGCGGCGGGAGGGGATCGCGGGGGTGAGTGGCTGGCCGTGGCCTCCGCCTTGCCCCCCCTCTGGGTCGAAACCCTGCCGGCCCTCCTGCTGCCAGGAACGCTGCCGGCGGCCGGCGGGGCAGCGCCCTTCGTGGCCAACCCCACCTTGCCGCTCTGGGCGGTCTGCCTCGCTGCCCTTACCCTCGCCGAGGGCGGCACGGCGCGCCGGCTCCTCGCCCGCGTTGGCTGGCTCCTCGCGGCTCTGGCCATCCTCCCTGGAAGCCGTGCAGGCGAGACCCTGTGGAGCTGGATCACCGCCGGCCTGGTCCGGTACCCGGCGCGCCTCCTCTTCCCCGCGGCCGTGGCCCTGGTCACCGCCGGCGCGGCCAGCCCGCGCCGCCTGCCGAGAGGCGCCGGCGCCGCCCTGGGGGCGGCGGCGGCCGCTGCCGGCCTGGCCCTGGGGGCACCGCCGTGGGCAGCGCTGACCGCTGGCTGTGGCGCCGCGGCGGTACTGACCGGCGTAGCGCCGACGACGGGGGCCCTGGTCGCGACGCTGCCCCTGGTGCCGGCCGCCCTCGCGACCCTCGAGCTGCAGCGTACGACCGCAGCGGTCGCACCGCCGTGCCTCGACGCCCAGCGTGCGGCCAGGCGCGTGTACGTGGTGGAGCCGAGCGAGTTCCAGGCCGCGTGGGTGGCGGCCGACTGGCCAGCTCGCGCCCACGCCCTCGCCTGGGGGTACACCCCCCTCCTCGACGGCCGGCGCACGGTCCGCACCTTCGCCCCGTTGCAGTCGAGGAGACTGGCGCTCCACCTTGCCCAGGCGGATCGCGGACCGGTGGGGCGCTGGTGGCTGGACGCCCTCGCCGCCGACGTCCTGCTCTCGCCGACACGAGTCGCGGGCTTTCCCGAGCGCTGCGCGGCCGGTGGCGTGTCGGCGCAGGAGAACGACACCGCCTGGCCCGAGGTCTTCGTCGCCTCGGCCATGCCCGAGGTGGGGCGGCGGCCCCGACCTGCCGGGCAGGTCCTCGGCAGCACGGGGAACGGCGATGTCGCGGCCTGGGAGGTGGCGGTGGAACCTCCCGGAGGGGTGCTGGTGCGTTGTGCGACCCCGGATCCGGGGTGGCGGTACTCCGTCGACGGACGGCGGACCTCGGCGGCGTTGGGGGCGGGGATCGTCCACGGGGTGCCGCTTCCCCCCGGCCGCCACCTGGTCCGCGCCGCGTACCGGCCGGCCGGAGCGGTGCTGGGCTGCAGTCTGACCATGTTCGCCCTCGGCGTGCTTGCGGGAGTGCCATGGCGACGCTGGTAGCCTGCCTGTTCTTCCTCTCGGGGATGGCCTCCCTCGCCTACCAGGTGGTGTGGGTGCGCGTCCTCGGGTTGGTGGTGGGGCACTCCCTGTGGGCCATGGTGGGGGTGGTGGCCGCCTACATGGGGGGGATAGCCGTGGGATCGGCCCTGGTGGCGGCCTTCGCCGGCCGGCTGCAGCGGCACTTCCGGCTCTATGCCGGAGCCGAGACGGCGGCTGCCCTCGTGGCGCTCCTCACCCCGTGGGCGACCGTGCCCATGGCGCGCCTGGTGGCCCACATGGGCGCCGAGCCCCTCGCCGGCTGGGGGCTGCCGCTCCTCGGAAGGCTGCTCGTCTCGTGGTGCTTCCTGGCCGTCCCCACGGTGGCCATGGGGGCCACGCTGCCCCTCGTGGTGGAGCGGGTGCGGGGCGCTGCCGGCCTCGTGCCCCGGGTGGCGACGCTGTACTCGGTCAACACCTTCGGTGCGGTGGCGGGGATCGTCGCCACGGCGTTCTTTGCCCTGCCCACCCTGGGCGAGCGGGCGACCCTCGCGGCGGCGGCGCTCCTCGGTCTCGGGGTGGCCGCCGTGGCGTGGTGGGCGGAGCCGCACCTGGCGCCAGCCCCGCCACCTGCGACCCGGCTCCCCCTGGCCGCGCGGGCCTGGCTCGCCTTCCCGGCCTTCTTCGGCTTCGTCGCCCTCGCCTGCGAGATGGTGTGGACGCGGGTGTTGCTGCTCCACCTGGGCTCGCGGGTCTATACCTTTGCCCTGATTCTCGCCGTGTACCTGGCCGGCATTGCCCTCGGCTCGGCCCTCGGGGGACGGGCCACGCCGCTCCCCCGCGCCGCCCTGGCCCGCTGGCAGCTCGCAGCGGCCGGCACCCTCGCCCTTCAAGTCGGACTCCTCGCCCACTTCGGCGACATCCTCGAAGCGGTCGCGTCGGTGATGCGGCCCGCTGGCTTTGCGGCCCTCCAGGCGTCCCTGGCCGTGGCCGTGGCTGCGGTACTCCTGCCGCCGACCGTGGTGTTCGGGGCGAGCTTCCCACTGGCCGTGGGCGCCTACCCTTCGGCCGGCCCGGCTGCGGCACGAACCGGCGCGGTGGCCGCGGCCAACACCCTGGGCGGCATCCTCGGCACGGTGGCCGGGCCGCTCCTCCTCGTCCCCCTGCTCGGCAGTCAGCGGACCCTGCTACTCCTCGCCCTGGGATCCGTGGGGACCGCCACGCGCCTCGCCGAGAAGCAGCGGCGGCGCCTCGTCGCCCTGGCGGCGGTACCCCTTGCCCTGGCCACGGCACTCCTGCCGCCGGACCTCGTCGTGCGCGGCGCGGCCGTGGTCAGCGAGGGGACCACCGAAGCCCTCTGGGAAAGCGCTTCGGCGACGGTCGTGGTGCGCCGCGTGGACGACGCGCGCGGGAGCTGGCGCTCCTTGGAGCTGAACGGCGTCAACGTGGCCGGCACCTCGCCGGAGCTGTGGGCCATCCAGCGCCTGCAGGGGCACCTCCCCCTGCTCCTCCACCCCCGCCCCAAGGTCGTGCTGCACATTGGCTTCGGGTCGGGAGGCACGGCGTGGGCCGTCGCCCAACACCCCGTCCAGCGCATGGTGATCGCCGAGATCTCCCCGGAGGTCCTGGCCGTGTCCCGCACCTACTTTGCCGACGTCAACCACGGCGTCCTTTCCGACCCCCGGGTGCAGGTGGTCCTCAACGACGGCCGCAACGTGCTGCTGGTCGGCAGCGAACGCTTCGACGCCATCCTCTCGGACTCCATCCACCCGGTCTATGCGGGGAATTCCACCCTCTACACGCGGGAGTACTTCCAGCAGTGCGCGGCGCGCCTCACCGACGACGGCGTGGTCTCCATGTGGCTGCCCATGTACTCGCTGTCAGAGACCTCCTTCCTCGCCATCCTGCGGTCGTTTTTCGAGGTGTTCCCGGGCAGCTGCGTCTGGTACGACCCCGTGGTCCCCAACGAGTTCACCGTCGTGACCGGCACCCGGCGGCCGGGGCCGGTGGTGGTGCGCTGGGAGGCCATCGCCGACCCGGCCCTGGTCACCACCCTGGCGGAGGCCGGGGCGTCCACTCCGGAGGCCCTGGCCGCCATGCTCCTCCTGGGCCCCGACGAGGTGGCGGCGCTGGTGGCCGGGGTGCCGCCCCACGTGGACGACCTACCCGAAGTGGAGTACCGCTCGGGGCGGATCCTCGATCGCGACGCGAGCTGGCGAGCCAACTTCGGCCTCTTGGTGCAGGCGAGGGCCCGGCGCAATCCCTTCGTCGCCTTTCCCGGCAACTGGGAACGGGTGGTGCGGATCCGCGACCGGGCGCTCGCCGCCCACGATCAGGAGCTTGCGAGACGGCTCGCCTCTCGGTAGAGGTCAGCGAGCCCCTCGGCGCACCGCTCCCAGGAGAAGGCGGCAGCGCGGGCGCGACCCGCCTCGGCGAGGGCGGCGCAGCGCGCGGGGTCGCGGTGGAGGGCCCACACCGCGTCGCGCCATGCCGTCGCGTCGTCGGGGGGGAGGAGGAGCGCAGCACCGTCGCACACCTCGGGGAGAGCGCCGCAGGCGGCGGCGATCACCGGACAGCCGCAGGCCATGGCCTCGAGGGCCGGCAGCCCGAACCCCTCGTTGCGCGACGGCACCAGGGTGGCGAGGGCGGACTGGTAGAGGGAGACGAGCTCCCCATCCTGCACGTTGGTGCGCACCACGGCCGCCCCCGCCCCGATGAGGGGGCGGAAGAGCGCCACCGTCCCCTCGCGACGTCCCCGAGGCGCCACCACCACGATGGGAAGCGGCGGCGCTGGGCCGAGGGCCTGCACGATGAGGGAGAGGTTCTTGTGGGGCTCGTCGCTGCCGACGACGAGGAGGTGCTGGGGCGGGACGGGGACCGCGGCCGGCTGGAAGGGCGGGCCAACGCCCCAGTAGACGACGCACACCCGCTCGGGGGCGATGGCGACGTAGGCCATGAGCTCCCGGGCCGCGTGATGCGACGCGGCGTGCACGAGGGTGGCGCGGCGCAGCGAGCGGATCCCCAGCCGGATGCGCGCGCGCTGCCACCGCGAGGGAGGCGAGGGGAAGCGGAAGGGGGTGGCGTCGTTGAAGGAGGCCACGGTGGCGCAGGGAAGCGCCGGCGGCACTCCCCACGCCGGCAGGTGGAGGAGGGAGATGCCGACTCGCGGCAACGTCCACCGCCAGGCGAGGGGATCGACCAGCCACGCAGCTCGGCGAGGGCGACGCAGTTGGACGATGGCCGCGGCGAGCGGGTACCATGCCGCAGGGACGCGAGCGGCATGGGGAACGAAGACCACCAGCTGGCCGGGGATGGCCCGGAGGAGGGCGTCGGTGGCGGCCGTTGCCACCCGACCGAGGCCCCGGTGGGGATCGAGGAAGGCGGCGCGAGCGTCGAGGCCCACCATGGCGTGCCGCCATGGTACTGCACCTGCGATGCCGTTCCCTCCTCGGGGAAGGGGGGAGCCCCGTGAGTTCGCCCGCACGCCCTTCCCCGACGCTGCCGAGCTTTTCCATCCTCACCCCCTCCCGGAACCAGCGAACCTTCCTCGAGGTGTGCGTGGCCAGCGTGGTGGTTCAGGGTTACCCGGCGGTGGAGCAGATCGTCGCCGACGGCGGCTCGACGGACGGCACGGCCGCGTACCTGGCCTCGTCGCCGGGGCGGGTGCGGCGCTGGCGCAGCGAGGAGGATGGCGGTCAGAGCGAGGCCCTCAACTGGGCCCTCGCCCAGGCGACGGGCGAATGGATCGGCTGGCAGAACGCCGACGACTTCTACGTCCCCGGCGCCCTCTGGCGGGTCGCCCGCGCCATCGCGGCCAACCCCGAGGTGCGCGTGGTGGTGGGGGACGTGGCCCTCGTCGATGGGCAGGGCGTGGTGCTGGGAACGGTCGGGGTGGCGCCGGTGCCGGCCCGGCGCTGGGTGGAGGGGTTCTGGCCGTACAACCAGGGGGTGTTCGTGCACGCGAGCGTGGCGGCGGCCGTGGGGCCCCTCGACGTCACCTTGCGCCTCCACATGGACACCGACTGGCTCGCCCGCATCGCCCGCCTGGACCCGTGCGTGGCCTATCTCGATGCCACCCTGGGAGCCTTCCGCAAGCACGGTGCCGCCAAGACCATCGGTGGCGCCGACGAGCCAGGGAGTCGCGACGAGCGGGCGCATCTCGAACAGCGCTACGGCCGCAGGTTGTGGCCCGCCAACCCACGAGCACGCGTCGTCCACCGGCTCCGCACCCACTGGGCGCGGCTGCGACACTTCGGGCTCGCCGCCCTGGTGCGCCGGGCCGGCCAGTGGGCCGAGCGGCGGGACGTGGTGCGGGTGGTGCGGTGAGACCGGTGCGGGTTGCCATCGACGGCAAGGCCCTCGTGCCGCCCCGCACCGGCGTCGGGCGCTACCTCGCCGGGCTGCTGGCCGGTATCGGCGAGCTGGCCCCTGCCGATGTGGTCATCGACCTGCTCACCCCCCAGACCCCCCGCCGCACCCTGCCCTGGATCCTCCTCGAACTCCAGCGGGCCAGCCGGCGGGGGTTCTCCGTCCTCCACCTGCCCTTCTACTACGGTCCGCTGGCTCCCGCCTGCCCCACCGTCCTGGTGGTCCACGACCTCCTGGCCCTCGAACACCCCGAGTGGTTTCGACCCCGCCACCTCAACCCCATCCGTCTGCTCCTGCCGCCGAGCGCCCGCAGGGCGGCGGCCGTCGTGACCTTTTCGAGGGCGGTGGCAGCGGCCGTCGAGGCGCGCCTGGGGATCGACGGCCGGCGGGTGCGCGTCATCCCCCACGGGGTGGACCGACAGCTCTTCCATCCACCCACGCCAGCCGAGGTCGCGGCCTGCCGGGCCCGTCACGCCCTCCACCACCCCTACCTGCTCCACCTGGGCGCCACCGAGCCGCGGCGCGGCGTCGATCTCGCCCTTGCGGCAGCGGCTGCCGTGCGCCGCCGGATCAGCGACCTGGAGCTGGTGGTCGTGGGCGGGGCGCGCATGGCGGTGCCCTGCCTCGACGCGCCGCCGCCGTGGGTGCGTCGCCTCGGCCACCTGGACGACGAGGCCTTGTCGCCGCTGCTGGCCGGCGCGGCCGCCGTCGTGGCGCCCTCCCGGGGGGAGGGGTTCGACTTGCCCGTGCTGGAGGCCCTTTCGAGCGGCGCGGCCGTGGTGGCCTCGGACATCCCTCCCCACGTCGAGCACTTTGCCGACGGCGTCGAACTCTTCCCGAGCGGCAGCGTCGAGGCGCTGGCGGCGGCGCTGCTTGCCGTCATGGAAGACGCGGACCGTGCGTCCGCCCTCCGTCGCGCCGGCCAGGCGGTAGCGGCACGGTTCTCCTGGACCGCCTCGGCCGCCGCCCACCTGGCCCTGTGGCGGGAGGTGGCCGGATGAGGGCCGCCGCTGTGGTGGTCAACTACAACAGCGGCGGCGACCTGGCCCGCTGCCTCGAGGCGCTCCTCGCCCAGGAACCGCCCGTCGACGTGGTGGTGGTGGATTGCGCCTCCACCGACGCCTCGCGGCAGGTGGCCGCGGCCCCGCCTCCGGGGGTCCGCCCGGTGCTCCTGCCGACCAACCTCGGCTACACGGGTGGGTGCAACGCGGGCCTGGCCGCCCTCGACCCTCCGCCCGACGCGGTGGGCTTCTTCAACCCCGACTGTTTCGTGACGCCGAGCTATGCCCGGGCCTGCCTCGAGCGCCTGGCGCACGACCCGCGCGCGGGCGGCGTGGCCGGGCGCCTGCTTCGACCCGGCGGCGCGACCCTCGATTCCTGCGGGCAGGTCCTCACCCCTGTGCTGCTCCGGGTTCGGGACCGGGGCTACGGCGAGGCGGCCGCGGGGGCCTACACGGAACCCGCGCCGGTGCTGTCGGCGTGCGGCGCGGCGGCGTTCTTCCGCGTCCAGGCGCTCCACGAGGTCGCCGTGGACGGGAAGGTGTTCCCCGAGGAGTTCTTCGCCTTCTGGGAGGACGTGGACCTGGGGTGGCGCCTCCACAACGCGGGCTGGCGCGTCGTCTACGAACCGACGGCGGTGGCCGTGCACCGGCGCGGCGGGACCGCCGCACCGGGCGGAAGCCGGCTGGTCTTTCGCCGGCCCCCCGCGCTTGCCGCATGTGTCATCCTGAACCGGTGGGGGACCCTGGTGCGCAACGCGCATCTCGTTGACCTCGCCGTCCGCTGGCCCCTCCTCCTCCTCGCCGACCTGGCGCTGGTGGGGGCGGTGGCGGTGCGCCGCCCCGCGGTCCTCATGGCCCTGGCGCGCGGCGTCGGACGGCTCGGCGCGGCCTGGCGCCAGCGACGCCTGTTGCCGCAGCGGCGGCTGGGAGCCCTGGTGTGAACGCGCTGCTCCTCGTCCTGGTGTTCGCCCTGGCGTTGCTGCTCGGTCTCTACTTCACGCCGGTGGCCCGCCAGGCAGCGCTCCGCTTCGGCATCGTTGACCGTCCGGACGGCGCTCTCAAGCGACACCTCGAGCCGACGCCCTACCTGGGCGGCCTCGCCGTGTTCCTGGCCTACCTGCTCGCCCTCGGTCTGGTCCTGGAGTTCGATCGGACGCTCCTCGGCATCCTTCTGGCCGGAACGCTGACGCTCCTCGTCGGGCTGGTGGACGACTTTGGCGTCCTGACGCCGATGGCCAAGCTGGTAGGGCAAGGGGTGGCGGTGTTCGTGCTGCTGCGCAGCGGGGCGTTGATCGAGCTGGCCGCGTTGCCGGCGAGCCTCCACTGGCCGGTCGCCGCCCTGTGGCTCCTCGCTGTCTGCAACGCGTTCAACCTCATCGACATCCTCGACGGGCTGGCGGCCGGCGTCGGGGCCATGGCCGGCGTGGCCCTGGCGGTGGTGGCGCTTGCCACTGGCCAGGTCTCCCTCGCCGCGGCGGCGGCGGCCCTCGCCGGCGCCCTCGTGGGCTTTGCCGTCTTCAACGTGCACCCGGCGCGTATCTACCTGGGCGACGCCGGTGCCCTGTCGGTGGGGTTGACCCTGGCAGCCGTGACCCTGGCCGTGCGCTGGAGCGAGGTGAACCCTGCCGGCTTCCTGGCCCCCCTCGCCATCTTCGTCGTGCCCCTCGCCGACACCGCGTACGTCACCCTGCTACGGGCGCGGGCCGGCCGGCCCTTCTGGCACGGCAGCCCCGACCACTTCCCCTTGCGCCTGCGTCGCCTCCTCGGCGGGGACGTGCGCCGGGCGGTGGCCATATGCCACGGCCTCGGCGCGGTGGGCGCGGTGCTCGGCCTCACCTCGGTCCTCTGGGAGGAGTGGCGATTCACCGTGATCGCCCTCGGCGTGTACGGCCTGCTGTTCGTGGGGCTCCTGGCCCGGCTCGCCCGCATCCGGATGGAGGGGGAGGGGTGAGGCGCATCGTCATCCTCGGGGCTGGTCTGACCGGGCTTTCGACGGCCTACCACCTGGCGCAGCGGAAGGCACGGGCGGTGGTCGTCGAGAAGGAAGCGGTGGTGGGCGGCGCGTGTCGCACCCAGGAGGTGGGGGGGTTCTCCTTCGATCTAACCGGCCACCTCCTCCACCTGGCGCGAGGCGAAAGTCACGACCTCCTCGCCGCCCTGGGCATCGCCAGGGCCTTCCGACGCCACCGGCGCCGGGCGGGCGTGGCCCTGGCCGGTCGGGTGACGCCCTACCCGTTGCAGATTCACACCCATCGCTTGCCGCCGCAGGTGCGGCGTGACTGCGTGCTGGGGTTCATCGAGGCGCACCTCGCGCGGGACAGCGGCGAAGGGGGCCCCGAGAGCTTCGCCCGCTGGGTGCTGACCCGCTTCGGAGAAGGGTTCGCGAGGCACTTCTTCTTCCCGTACAACCGCAAGCTGTTCTGCTGCGAGCCCGAGGAACTGACCACCGAATGGGTGGGGCGCTACGTGCCGCGGCCACAGCTCGCCGACGTGATCGACGGGGCCTTCGGCCTCTACCGGCGCCCGGTCGGGTACAACGCCACCTTCCTCTACCCGCGTGCCGGCGGCATCGCCTGCCTCGCCCAGGCCCTGGCGAGCAGGTGCCCCGAGGTGCGGTGCGGCGAGGCGGTCACCGCGGTGCGTCTGCGCGAGCGCACGCTCACCCTCGCCGCCGGCGAGTCGCTGCCCTGGGATGTCCTGGTGGCCACCATCCCCCTCACCCACCTGGTGGCGATGACGGAAGACCTGCCCCTCGAGGGGCGCGAGGCAGCGACGAAGCTGCGGGCCGTGGCGGTGGAGAACCTCAACCTGGGGATCGCTGGTCCAGCCCCGCGCCGGGAGCACTGGCTCTACGTACCCGAGCCCCACGTCCCCTTCTACCGGGTCGGTATCCCCTCGAACCACGGCGTCGTGGCTCCGGCGGCCCACCACACCCTGTCGGTGGAGGTCAGCCTGCCGGCGGGGACCGCGCCACCGCCCGACCTCGAGGCGCGCTGCGTGGCGGGCCTCCAGGCCCTCGGGCTGGTGAAGGATCCCGCCGCCATCGTGGTGCGCCAGCGGTCGCGCCTCGATCCTGCCTACGTGGTCTTCGACGCGAACCGGCCAGCGGCCGTCGCCGCCCTTCGCGCCGTCTATCGCGACGCTGGGGTGATCCTTTCGGGCCGGTGGGCGGAGTGGAAGTACTCCACCATGGAGGACGCCCTGCTGGACGGGGCGGCCGTGGCGCGGCGGGTGGCGCCGTGAAGCGGCTCAAGGTGTTCCACGCCATCACCATGCTCGAGCTGGGTGGCGCCCAGCGCAACACCCTCGATACCGTCGCCGGCCTCGATCGGAACCGGTTCGACGTGGCCCTCGCCTGCGCCCATGGCGGCGAGCTGCTGGCCGAGGCCAGGACCATCCCGGCGACCAGCCTCTTTCTCCTGCCCCACCTGCGCCGCGAGGTGCATCCGTTGCGGGACGCCTTGGCCTTCGTCGAGTTGTGGCGCGCCATCCGGCGCTTCGGCGCCGACATCGTCCACACCCACTCCTCCAAGGCCGGGGTGCTGGGGCGGGCGGCAGCGCGCGCTGCTGGCGTGGGGATCATCGTCCACTCCATCCACGGCTTCGGCTTCGGCCCGCACCAGGTGGCGCCGGTGCGGTGGGCCTTCGCGGCGGCGGAGCGACTGGCCGCCCGCTGGACAACGGCGTTCATCGCCGTGTCGCGGGAAAACGCCAAGCAGGGGCTGCGCATGGGGTTGTTCGGCGAGGAGCGCGTGCACATCGTTCGCTCGGGCATCGACCTCGCGGCCTTTCGCCAGGCCTCGGGAGGCGAGGCGTTGCGGGCAGCGCTGGGCATTCCGCGCCACGCTCCCCTGATCGTCCAGGTGTCCTGTTTCAAGCCGCAAAAGGCGCCGGAACGGTTCGTGGAAGTGGCCAGGCGCGTGGGGGAACGCATGGCCGATGCCCACTTCCTCCTCGTCGGCGACGGCGAGTTGCGCGACCGGCTCGAGCGCCTGCGCGCCGACGCCGGCCTCGAGGCGCGCCTGCACCTGCCGGGTTGGCGGCGCGACGTGCCGGCGATCCTGGCGGCGGCCACCGTGGTGACGCTCACCTCGCGCTTCGAAGGGTTGCCACGCGTCCTGGTCGAGGCGCTGGCCGCCCGGGTGCCGGTGGTGGCCATGGCCGTCGATGGGGTGGTCGAGGTGGTGCAGCACGACGTGAACGGCTTTCTCGTCCCGGAGGGGGACGTGGCGGCGATGGCGGCCCGGGTCATCGAGCTCGTGGAGAACCCGGCGCTGCGGCAACGGCTCGCTGCGGCGGCGGGAGAACACCTCGACGAGTTCGACCGCGATAGGATGGTGCGCGAGCAGGAACGGCTGTACGCGGAGCTGGCATGCCAACGTGGCTGGTGCTGAGCGCGGTCGCCGCATACGGACTGGTCATCGGCAGCTTCCTCAACGTGGTGATCTACCGGCTGCCGCGCGGCCTCTCGCTGGTGCGACCGCGCTCCCACTGTCCCAGTTGCAACGCCCCCATCGCCTGGTACGACAACATTCCCCTGCTGTCCTTCGTCCTCCTCGCCGGCCGCTGTCGCCACTGCCGCTCGCCCATCCCCCTCCGCTACCCCCTGGTGGAGGCCGCCACGGCGGCGCTGCTGCTGGCGGTGGCTAACCGCTTCGCCTTCGGAGGCGAGGCGGTCGCAGCGGCGGTACTGGTGCTCCTCCTGCTGCCCCTGGCGGTCATCGATCTGGAGCACCACCTCCTCCCGGACTGGCTGACCCTCCCCGGTCTGGCCGCCGGGCTTCTCGTGGCCACCGTGGGAGGGCTCGTCACGGTGGTCGACGCCGTGCTGGGCGCGTTCCTCGGCGCAGCGATCCCCCTGGCGGTCATGGTGGCGTACCGACTCGTCCGCGGGGTCGAAGGGATGGGGCTCGGGGACGTCAAGTTGCTCGCCATGATCGGCGCCTTTCTCGGGGTGCGCGGCGCCCTGTTGACCCTTTGCCTGGCGGCCTGCGCCGGTGCCCTGGTGGGGCTCGGACTCGTGCTCGCGGGGCGCGGTCGCGCGGACACGGAACTCCCCTTCGGTACCTTCCTGGCCGGCGCGGCGCTCGTGGTCCTCTTCGTCGGCCATCGCCTCATGGTTGCCCTCGGGTGGGTGGTCCGGTGAGCGGTCGACTTCCCGCCCGCCGTTTTCGCGAGGCGCAACTTCTGGTCGGCACCTCCCTTGTGGTGCTGGTGGCGGTGGTGGTGGCTCTCGTGGAGGGCGTCCTCTTCCTGGCGAACGGCCTCGAGGACGAGGCGCGTCGGCGGGCCAGCGTCGCTGCCGACCTTGCCACCGGCCCCCGCGCCAACTTCGTCCCGCCGCCGGCGAGCGGGGTGGTGGGCGGGGCGGTGGTGGTGGGGGCGCGGGTGGTGGAGGCGTGGGGGAACGCGGGACCGGAGGGGCAGCCCTGGTGGCCTTGGCCCTCCCGGGAGGCCTGGGAACGCAGTGGCCGGCGGGTGGCCGGGCCGGTGCGGTGGGGGGGCGAGGCGGTGGTGGTGGCGTATCGCCCGGCGGGCGGCGGCCGGGTGCTGCGTACGGTGGTCAGCGCGCCGCTGGCTCGGGCGGCCAGCCGCTGGCGGTGGCTCGGGGGGTCCCTGGCGTTGCTGGTGGCCGGCGGTGGTGGGCTGCTGGCGTGGCTTCTCATCGCCCGCGCCCTGGCACCCTACCGGGAGCTCCTGGCCGAGGCGTCGCGGGTGGTCGGTCACCCGCCGGGGGTGGCCGAGGACCGCTACCTGGTCGAGGCGTTTCGCACCACCATCCGGCGCCTGGAGGGGTCGGAACGGGCGCTGCGCCAGCGGGCCGAAGAGCTGTCCCTCCTCTCGGCAGGGCTGGCCCACGAGATCCGTAACGCCCTCGCCACCATGACCGGCTACCTGCGCCTGCTCCCCGAGGCGCCGGAGCCGAAACGGCAGGAGCACCTCCAGGTGGCCCACCAGGAAGCGGCGAATCTGAGCGAGCTGGTGGAGCGCTTCCTGACCCTCACCCAGCCGCAGGCCCTGCGCCCCGTGCCGGTACGCCTCGAGACCCTGGTCCGCGACGCCGTGGCTCGCCTGCGTGCAGGCTTTCCCGAGGTGGGTTTCGAGCTGCACGGCGGCGGCGCCCAGGTGGCCGTCGACCCGCTGGCCCTCGGGGTGGCGGTGGAGAACCTCCTGCGCAACGCCGCGGAAGCCTCCGCGGGCACGGGCACGGCGGTGGAGGTGACGGTGGCCGAGGCGGGGGGCAGCGCCACGGTGGTGGTCGAGGACCGCGGCCGAGGGGTGAGCGCCGAGATGGTCGGGCAGCTCTTCGTCCCCTTTGCCTCCTCCAAGCCGTCGGGGGGGCTGGGGCTCGCCCTGGCCCGGCGGATGGCGCGCTTGCACGGCGGCGACGTGCGCTACGAGGCGCGGCCGGGGGGCGGCGCACGGTTCGTGCTGGAGGTACCGCGGGGGGAGGCCCCGTGACCGCACCGGTACTCATCGTCGAGGACCGCCGATCCCTGGCCACCATGCTCGCCGAAACCCTCGCTCGCGAGGGGTTCGAGGTGGAGGTGCTGGGCCGCGGCGACGAGGCCGTTGCCCGGGTGTCCCGCGAACCGGCCCTCCTCGCCGTCCTCTCCGACCTCAAGCTCCCGGGCGCGGATGGTCTCGAAGTGCTGGCGGCGGCGCGGCGCGCCGACCCCCTCCTGCCCGTCTTCCTGATCACCGCCTACGCCACCGTCGAGACCGCCGTCGCGGCGGTCAAGTGCGGCGCGCAGGACTACTTCCCCAAGCCCCTGGACATGGACCGCGTGCTGGCCGCCCTGCGCGCTGCCGCCAAGCCGCGCCAGGCCCTCCTCGCCTCCCCCGCGGCTCAGGACGGTCTGCCGGAACTGGTCGGCGCCGCCCCTGCCTTTGCCGCGGCGGTGCGCGCCTTGCGGCGGGTGGCGCCCACGGACGCCGCCGTCCTGCTGGTGGGCCCGTCGGGCAGCGGCAAGGAGCTGTTCGCCCGCGCGCTCCACCGCCTGTCGGCGCGGCGGCACGGCCCCTTCGTGCCGTTCAACTGCGCCGCCGTCCCGGAGACCCTGGTCGAGGCCGAGCTGTTCGGCTACGAACGCGGCGCCTTCACGGGGGCGACGAGCCGCCATCGCGGCCGCTTCGAGCAGGCCCAGGAGGGCACCCTCTTGCTCGACGAGGTGGGCGAGATTCCCCTGGCGACCCAGGCCAAGCTGCTCCGGGCCCTCGAAGAGCACCGCATCGCCCGCCTCGGCGGCGAGGGAGAGATTGCCGTGGACGTGCGGGTCGTGGCAGCTACCAACCGCGACCTCGAAGCGGCCGTGCGGGGTGGCACGTTCCGGCGCGATCTCTACTACCGGCTGGCCGTCTTTCCCATTGCCCTGCCGGCCCTGGCCGAACGCCGCGAGGACATCGCCGCCCTGGCCCTCCACCTCCTCGGCCGGGCCGTCGAGCGGCACCGCCTCCCCGCCACCCGATTGGGTCCTGCCGCCCTCGCCGCCCTGACGCTGGCCGAGTGGCCGGGGAACGTGCGGCAGCTCGCGAACCTCCTCGAACGCGCCGCCATCCTGGCGGGGGGTGGCACCCTCGGCCCCGACGCCCTCGGCCTCGACCCACGCCACTGCCGGGCTGGCCTCGAGGATCCGAACGTACGGACGCTCGCCGTCACCGTGGCCGGCGACGAGGGAGCCAGGCTCGCCCGGTTCCTGGGGGTCGAGGAAGCGGTCCTGCGTCGGTAGCTCAAGGGGCAAGGGCGTCGAGGACGGCCCTGGCGAGGCGACGGTCGTCCTCGTCCGGGATGGCCCGCAGGTCGAGGAGGAGTCGATCCTCGACACACCGGGCGATGACCGGTGGGGTGCCGCGCCGCAGCCGCGCTGCTTCCTGGTCACCACCGACGAGGGCCACGCCCCAGGACGGCAGGGTCGCATCGGGCGTCGTACCACCGCCCACCACCGCCCGGGTCGCCACTGCTTCGGCCAGGAGACCTCGCGCACGCAAGCGCTGCGCCAGGCGCCGGGCCCGCCGACGCAGGCGCTCGGCGGTGACGGCGAGCAGCCGGTACAGGGGCACCTCCTCGGCCCGCTCGGCCAGGTACGCGTCGAGGGTGGCAGCCAGAAGCGCCAGGGCATGCTTGTCCGGGCGGAGGGCCCGGCGCAGGGGGTGGCGGCGGAGTGGCTGGAGGGTGGCGGCGGTCCCGACGATGATGCCTCCCTGGCCGGCGCCCAGCAGCTTGTCGGCGGAGAAGAGGACGGCGTCGGCACCGCTCGCCAGGAGCTCCTGGACGGTGGGCTCGTGGCGCAGCCCGTAGCGGGCCAGGTCCAGGTGGCACCCCGAGCCCTGGTCCACCCACACGGGGATGGCGTGGCGGTGGCCGAGGGCGACCACCTCGGCGAGGGCCGGCGAGGTCACGAACCCGGACAGGTGGAAGTTGGAGCGATGGACCACCAGGATGGCTGCCGCCCCTGCCGCACACGCCGCCTCGTAATCGGCCAGGTGGGTGCGGTTGGTGCAGCCCACCTCCACGAGGGTGGCGCCGGCCGCCGCCATGATCTCGGGGAGGCGGAACGAACCGCCGATCTCGATGAGCTCGCCGCGGGACACCGCCACGGGCTTGCCGGCGGCATGGGCGGCGAGGAGGAGGACCAGCGCGGCGGCGTTGTTGGTGACCACCAGTGCCGTCTCGCAGCCGAAGTAGCGAGTGAGCCGGTCGGTGACGGCGGCGAGCCGCTCGCCCCGCTCCCCGGCGGCCAGGTCGTACTCCAGGGCACGGTACGCGGGGTGGGGAACGGCAAGACACGGCGCCCGGCCCAGGTTGGTGTGGATGAGGACGCCGGTGGCGTTCAACACCTCGGGGTAGGCGGAGGTGGCCGCGAGGGCCGCCAGGGCCACCGCCCGTCGGGCAATGCCCTCGAGATCCGGGGGCGCCTGCCCCTCCGCCACCCGCCGGCGGGCCTCGGCGATGGCGCGGCGCACCGCCTCGCGCAGCCGTGCCCGCCCCCACCTGCGGCTCGCTGCCGCCACCTCCGGCTGCGCCAGGACGACGTGAACAGCGGGAAGAGCGGCGAAAGGCGCTTCCATGTAAGGCATTCTAGCGCCTTGCAGTGTATCCTTGGTGGCGATGGGAGCCGACGAGATCGGCCGTCTCGAGACGATGCTCGCCGAGCTGGTGCGGCGGTGGGAGCGGTACGCGGCGCGGGATCCCCAGGTGCCCCTGCCGCCGGAGAAGGAGCGCCTCATCCTCGAGCGGCACCTCCGCAGGATGGCGGCAGAAGAGAACCTCTCCTCCGCCACCCGTTTCCGGCTGGACCAGCTCCTGCATCGCTTTGCCAGCTACAATCAGTTGTGGCAGCGACAGTTGCGGACCCGCGAACTGGGCAGCGCCGGCGAGAGCCGGAAGCAACCGCGCCCCAACGTGGCGGCGCCGCCACCCGTACCAACAGTGCAGGACGAGGTGGCGGCGCTGCACGCCCGTTACGCGGAAGTCGTGCGCAGGCGCGGGGCGCAGCCGATGGAGCTCGAACGGTTCCGTGCCGTCCTTTCGGCCCAGCGCGCACAGCTCGAAGCGCAGGGGCACGTGGTGGAAGGGTTCGACGTGACGGACGTGGACGGGCAAGCACGAATTAGCGCGCGGGTGCGCCGCGGGAGGAAGCCGTGAAAGTGCTGGTTCTTGCAATCACTGTGGCGATGCTGGGCGGCGGGGTCGAGGCAGCCGTCTTCGAACGATACCTGCACGCCGATCGGCCCGCCGATCGGGCCATCCTCGGCTACCTGGAGCGCGACCGCCAGGGCACCGCCACCTCGCGAGACCTGGCCGAGCTGGGGGTGTTGTTGCTGGCCAAGGGCTTCCCCAAGGACGCGGAGCGCTACTTGCGCAAGGCGATCGCCAAGGATCGGGACAACTTCGAGGCCATCTACCGCCTCGGCCTCGTGCTCCAGCGCCAGGGAGCGCACCGCCAGGCCATCCGCTGCTACAAGAAGGTGGTCGCCATGCGTCCCGGCCACGCCTACGCCCGCTTCATGCTCGCCATGGCCGAGGAGCAGGCGGGACGCCGGCGAGCAGCGATTCGCGACTACGCCAAGGCGTTCCGCTTCACCCCTGAGCTGGCCGACTACGCCAAGAACCCACTGCTGTACGACTCCAAACTCCAGACCGAGGCCCAGCTCGTGCGCTACCGGCAGGAGGTGGCCAGCGCCACCTTGGCGGTGACCGCCATCGACCCCGCGGCGGTGGCGCGCATGATGGCGGCCGTGGAGGGGGCGACCGCCCCGGCCGCCCAGGCGCCGGCGGAGCGGGGGCGCACGACCCCGACGCCCGAGCCCCCGGCAGCGGCCTCACCGCCGGCACGCCAGGAGCCGCCACTGGCGTCCCCGGCTACCGGCAAGGCGCCGAGCCGGGACGCGAGTCCGAACGCTCCGCGGGCGGCAACGCCGCCACCGCCGGCGCCGCCGACGCCACCCCCCGGTTAGACGGCAAAACGAAAGACAATGACGTCGTCCTCGCCGACGACGTAGTCCCGCCCCTCGAGGCGGAGGGAGCCACGCCGTCGGCATGCGGCAAAGGAACCGGCCTCGACGAGTTCCCGCCAGTGCACCACCTCGGCACGGATGAACCCCCGTTCGAGGTCCGAGTGGACCGTCCCGGCCGCCCGGGCTGCCGTGGTTCCGGCCGGGATGGGCCAGGCGCGGCACTCGTCCTCGCCGGCGGTGAGGAAGGAGATGAAGCCCAGGAGCGCATAGGCGGCGCGGAGCAACCGGTCGACGGCGCGCTCGGCAAGACCGAGTTCCGCAAGGAACGCCTGCTGCTCGGGGGGGGCGAGGGCGGCCAGCTCCTGCTCCAGCGGCGCGGACACCACACTGGCGGCGAGGAGGCGACGACCCTCGAGGGCAGCCAGACCGGCGCGGCGCAGCGCCCCCTGGGGATCGGCCACGTTGGCCTCGTCGGTGTTGAGGACGACCAGCATGGGCTTTCGGGACAGGAACGCAAACCCCTTGAGGATCCGCGCCTCCTCGTCGGCAAGTTCGAGCTCGCGCAGGGGCGTTCCCTCGCCGAGGGCAGCCACGCAGCGCTCGAGGAGCGCGGCTTCCCGGGCATGGGCGGGAAAGCGCGTGCCGCCCCGCTCCCTGGACAGGCGTGCAAGACGCGCCTCGGCCACGGCGAGGTCGGCGAGCATGAGCTCGGTGTCCACGAGTTCCAGGTCGGCTGCGGCATCGATCCGACCCTCGGGGTGCGGTACCTCGCGCGCGGCAAAATCCCGGAGGACCACAGCCAGACCGTCCACCGTCCGGAGCAGCGGCAGGTTGAGGGCCGACGCCGCCCCTCGGGTGAGGGCTGGCACGTCCACGAACTCGACGGTGGCTGGCGTCACCTTGCGTGGCCGGAACACCGCCGCCAGCGCCGCGAGCCGCGGGTCCGGGACCCTGGCCACGCCGACCCTCGGGTCGCGGCGACCGAAGGAGGCGGGCTCTCCCCCCGTGAGCAGCGAAAAGACCGCACTCTTGCCGGATTGCTCGAGACCAACGATGCCGAAGCGCACGTCCCCCCCTCGCCGCGCATTGTAGCGGGGCCGGCCGGCACTCCTGCTACCCCACCTGGAGCGTCCGGAAGAGGAGGCTGGGGGTGGTCACCCCGCAGGTGAGGGACAACGACCAGGCATCGTCGCCGCACGCCTCGAGACCCTCCAGGAGGCGGCGGAAGGAGCCCCGGAGTTCGGCCACCGGATGGGCCTCGGCGAAGCGCCCGCCACGGACCGTCACGGCGGCCACCGGCAGGGCGAAACGGCCGCGAGCGTCGACGGTCAGCGTGCCGGCGGCCACGGGAACATAGAGGCCGTCGTCGAGGATGCGGAGCAGCTCGGCGCTGCTGTGGGGGTTCGCCGGCGCCACTAGCAGGTTGGCCGGGCCGGCGCGGGGCGGTTCTCGGTAGGAGGGGCGGACGGCCGCCCCGGCGAGACAACCGTAGCGCCGAGCGTCGGCCCAGGTGCCGAGGCGCCCGGTGCGTCGCTGCCCCGCCGCCAGGGGCAACCGCCGGGAAGGGAACCCCTCGCCGTCGAAGGGAACGGGCACGAGGCCCCCGGGTCCGGGCCGCTCGTCGTACAGCGCCCAGCCCGGCGCCACTCGAGCCCCCGTCAACCCGGCCGCTTCCCGGCCCGCCATCAGGTGCTCGGCCAGGGCCACCACCAGGGGGGCCGCCGCGGGCGGCGCCAGGAGGGCCCTGGTCACGCCCGCGGGGGGCGAGGATCCGCGCGCGGTCAGCAGGGTCACCTCCCGAACCGCCGTGGCGAGGGGATCGAGGGGCAGCTTGGCGGGGACCGCGGCGGCCACCTGGAAGAGGCGCCAAGGCCCTTCTGCCGCCGCCGCCAGGACCTCGACGACGCAGGCAGCCGAGCCGGCACGTGCCACGAACCCTTCGCTGGTGGCGAGGGTGGCCCGCCAGCGGCCGTGGTGCAGCCGTACCTCGCCGAGGAGGAGGCGCGGCACGCGGGCGAGGGCCGCCACCACCTCGGCCACCACCTGCCGGCCTTCGGCCACCGCGAGGCGGGACGGCCCAGGGGGGATGGGTGCGGCGGCCAGGAGGTGACGGGGGGGGAGGGGATCCGGCCCGGGGACGAGGCTCGCCAGGGCGGCCCGCGCGGCGTCCCGGCCGCTCGCCGCGTCGCTTCCCGCCGCCGCCCCGAAGCCGGCGAGCTCGCCCACCACCGCGCGGCACCCCACCCCCTCCTCGCGGGCGTGGTGCTCCTCCAGCGAGCCGGTCCCGCGGTGCCGGAGATGGACACTCTCGCCGACCTTGGCAAAGATCTCGAAACGGTCGCTCCGGGCCGCCAGCTCGTCCGCCGCGCGCTCCAGCGCCGGAGAGGCGAGGGAGAAGGGTCGGCTCACCGGACCTCCAGACCGTCCACCAGGAGCCACGGGGCGACCGCCCCCACCGGCACGATCTCGCCGCCCTTGCCGCACCAGCCCGGCTCCCCGCACACCTCGGCCGGTCCCGCCACCCGCAGGCGGGGCACGATGCGCTCCACCCGCCCCGCCAGCACGAAGGGGCCGAGGGCCCGGACCCGCCGTCCATGGCGCAGCTGCCAGGCCACCCGGGACACCAGCCGGAGCTCGCCCGATCGGAGCTCGAGGGAGCCCGCGCGGACGCTCTCGATCTCCAGGGCGGCCTCCTCCCGGGCGGGCTCCGGCGCGACCTCCGCCCCCTCGACGACGAGGTTCGACACTCGCGGCCGCGGCCAGGCGTGCACGCTGCTGCGGCGGGCGTTGCCGGCCCGCACCCCGAGGCGGGGGGCGCTCGTTCGGTCGGCGAGGACCCCGACCACGGCGCCGTTCTCCACCAGGACGGTGCGATGGGCGGGCGTGCCCTCGTCGTCGGCGGAGAAGGCCCCGGGGAGTTCCTTCCGGGTCGGGTCGTCCACGAGGTCGAAGCCGGGATCACCGACCCTCACCCCCGCCTGGTGCAGGGGGTGGCGGCCGCCGTCCAGTACCAGGTCCCCCTCGAGGGCGTGGCCGATGGCTTCGTGGAGGAGCACGGCCGCGGCGGCCGGAGCCAGCAGGCAACGGGTGGGGCCGCTGTCCGGGACGGCGCGGGCGGCCGGCGGGGGCAGGGGAGGCAGGCGAACGTCGCCGGTGGGCGGCGAGGTGGCGAGGAGGCGCTGGCCATCGACCAGGGTGACCTCCCAGAGGGGAGGCCGGAGGAGCTCGCGAGGTTGCGCCGGGCGGATGACGGCGGCCCAGCGCCAGCGCCGGCGCAGGGCGACCACGGGGGCACGGTCCCCGAACTCGGGCAGGGCGGGCGGTGGCGGGTACGGGGGGAGGACGAGGGGGGGAAGCCGGCGGCCAGCCACGCCGAGGAGATCGGCCAGGACGAGGCGCGTGAGGCCGTCGCTCGAGCGCAGGAGATGCGCAAAGCGGGCTGCCGCCCCCTCGCGCAGCAGGGTGTGCCTGGCGACCACCTTGCCGTCCGCAAGTTCCCAGACGGTGTCGGCGACGCGCTCGAGGTAAAGGTCGACGAAGCCGCGGGGGTGCGCCTCGTGGATGGCGGCAGCGAGTGCGGTAAGGGAGTCGGGCAGCTCAGGGACCATCGCGTCGTGCTAGGATAAACCGCTTTTGACGTCCGCCCCGGCAAGGTGGGAGCGTGGGATGAGCCCGAACTTCCGTGAACGACTCCGCGAGCTGGAAGAGGCAAGCCTCGAGGGCGGTGGCAAGGACCGGGTTGCGCGGCAGCACGCTGCCGGCAAACTCACGGCCCGCGAACGCTGCGAGCTGCTGGCCGATGCCGGGTCCTTCGAGGAGGTGGACCGCCTCGTCGTCCACCGCTGCCACGACTTCGGGATGGAGGAGCAGCGCGTCCCCGGCGATGGCGTGGTGACCGGGTTCGCCCGCATCGACGGCCGGCCCGTGGCGATCTTCGCCCAGGACTTCACCGTCTTCGGCGGTTCCCTCTCCGAGGCGCACGCGGAAAAGGTCTGCAAGATCATGGACCTGGCCCTCAAGTTCGGGATCCCCATCATCGGCCTCAACGACTCCGGGGGCGCGCGGATCCAGGAGGGGGTGGTCTCCCTCGGCGGGTACGCCGACATCTTCCTGCGCAACACCATCTGTTCCGGCGTGATCCCGCAGATCTCGGCCATCATGGGGCCCTGCGCCGGCGGCGCGGTGTACTCCCCCGCCATCACCGACTTCATCTTCATGACCCGCGGCACCAGCTACATGTTCGTCACCGGTCCGGAGGTCATCCGCACGGTCACCCACGAGGAGGTGACCATGGAGCGCCTCGGCGGCGCCGCAACCCACGCCCAGATCTCGGGGGTGGCCCATTTTGCCTGTGCCGACGACTTCGACACGCTCCGCTCGATCCGTGCCCTCCTGTCGTACCTCCCCCTCAACAACGCGGCGGACCCGCCGGTCCGACCCACCAGCGACCCCCTCGACCGGGACGAGGAGCGCCTCGACAGGCTGGTCCCCGAGGATCCCAACAAGCCGTACGACATCAAGGAGATCATCCGAGCGGTCGCGGACGAGGGGGAGTTTTTCGAGGTGCACGAGCTCTTCGCCCGCAATATCGTGGTCGGCTTCATCCGCCTGGGCGGCAGACCGGTGGGGGTGGTGGCCAACCAACCCGCCCACCTGGCCGGCGTCCTCGACATCAACGCCTCGGTGAAGGGAGCCCGGTTCACGCGCTTTTGCGACGCCTTCAACATCCCCCTGCTGATCCTCGAGGATGTGCCTGGTTTTCTGCCCGGCGTCGAGCAGGAGCACGGCGGCATCATCAAGCACGGCGCCAAGCTCCTCTTCGCCCTCGCCGAGGCCACCGTCCCCAAGATCACGGTGATCACCCGCAAGGCCTACGGTGGCGCCTACTGCGTGATGGGGTCCAAGCACATCCGCACCGACTTCAACTTTGCCTACCCGACGGCCGAGATCGCCGTGATGGGCCCGCAAGGCGCCGTGAACATCCTCTACCGCCGTGAGATCGAGAGGGCGGCGGACCCCGAGGCGCAGCGCCAGGCCCTCCTCGGCGAGTACACGGAAAAGTTCGCCAACCCCCTGGTGGCGGCCGAGCGGGGGTTCGTGGACGCCATCATCGAGCCGCGGGAGACCCGGCGCCGGGTCGTTGGCGCCTTGCAGCGGGCGGTCAACAAGCGCGACTGGATGCCGCCCAAGAAGCACGGCAATATTCCCCTATGAGCAGGGATCGAGCACACCGGCGGCCGGTACCGATGCGCGCCCGCAGGATGGGCGGCGGTGGGCGCCAGAGACGTCGACGAAACAGTTCGGACGACGTCGCCCCGGGGCTTGGGGGGAGCGTCGCATGAGGATCCTCGTCGCCAACCGCGGCGAGATTGCCGTCCGCATCATCCGGGCGTGCCGGGAGCTGGGGCTCGAGAGCGTCGCCGTCTACTCGGACGTGGACCGCACCCAGCCCCACGTCCTGGCGGCGGACCTGGCCGTGGCCATCGGCGCGACGCCGGCCCGGGAGTCCTACCTCAACCAGGCGGCGATCCTCGACGCAGCGCGCCGCACGGGCGCCAGCGCCGTCCATCCCGGCTACGGGTTTCTCGCCGAGAACGCCGACTTTGCCCGGGCGGTGGAGGCGGCTGGCCTGGTGTGGATCGGGCCGCCCCCCGAGGTCATCGAGCGCCTCGGCTCCAAGACCGCCGCCCGGGCGCTGGCGGTCGCTGCCGGGGTGCCGGTGGTCCCGGGTTCCGAGCCCCTCACGAGTGCCGACGACGCCGTTGCCTTCGGGCGGCGCGTCGGGTTCCCCATGCTCTTGAAGGCGGTGGGAGGCGGGGGCGGCAAGGGGATGCGTCTGGTCCACGAGGAGGCCGAGGTGGCCGAGGCGCTGGCCCGCGCCTCGTCGGAAGGGCACGCCTTCTTCGCCGACAGTCGGGTGTACGCGGAAAAGGTCATCGCTCGCCCGCGCCACATCGAGGTCCAGATCCTCGGGGACCGCTTCGGCACCTTGGTCTCCCTGGGGGAACGGGAGTGCTCCCTCCAGCGCCGCCACCAGAAGGTGGTGGAGGAGTCGCCCTCGGTCGCCGTGGACGAGCCCTTGCGCGACGCCCTCGCCCGGGCTGCCCGGGCGGTGGCCCGGGCGGCCGGCTACCGCAGTGCCGGGACCGTGGAATTCCTCCTCGATGCCGAGCGGAACTTCTACTTCCTCGAGGTCAACACCCGCTTGCAGGTGGAGCATCCGGTCACCGAGCTGGTGTACGGGGTGGACCTGGTCCAGCTCATGATCCGCGAGGCGCTGGGGGAGCCATTGCCGCTCCGCCAGGAGGACCTCCTGCCCCGCGGCCACGCCATCGAATGCCGGATCTACGCCGAGGACCCGCTGCGCGGCTTCGCCCCCTCGCCCGGAACGGTGCAGGTGCTGCAGCGCCCGGCCGGGCCTGGGGTTCGGGTGGACAGCGGCGTGCGCTCGGGTTCGCCGGTGCCCCTGGACTACGATCCCATGCTGGCGAAACTCCTGGTCTGGGCGGAGGACCGTCCGGCGGCGCTGCGGCGGTTGCGGCGGGCCCTCGGCGAGTATCGGATCAGCGGTATCGCCACCACCTTGCCGCTGTTTCGGCTGCTCCTCGACGTGCCCGCCTTCGTGGCGGGCGACCTCCACACCGGGCTTTTGGACGAACTCCTCCGCGCGGGCTCCGTGGCGGCGCTCCAGGCGGCGAGCGATCCCGCCATGGAAGAGGTGGCGGTGGTGGCGGCGGCGTGTCTCGCCGCTCGGGAGGCAGAAGCCGTGTCGGTGGACGGCTTCGAGATCGCCGAGCGGCAGGGAGTGGCGTGGCGCGAGGCGGGCCGCCGCCAGGCGCAGGGGAGGTGGCCGCGATGAGGTGCGTGCGCCGCGCGTCCCTCGCTGGGAGGCGCGTATCGGGGGGTGGGGTATGAAGTGGTGGGTGGCGCGCGGAGAAGGTCGAGTCGAGATCGCCGTGCGCCGCCTCGGCGGGCGGTTCGACGTGGCCCTCGACGGTCGCCACCACGTGGTGGAACTGGTGCCTGCGGGACCGGATCTGTTCTCGCTCCTCACCGAGGACGGCCGCAGCTACGCGGTGGCCAGTCATCGGCTCGCGGCCAACCGGTTCCGGGTGTCCCTGGGCGACCGGGAGTTCGAGGTCCACCTGCGGGATCCCCTGGAGCGCGAGGTCGCCAGCGCCACCGCCACGGTCGCCGGCGTCGAGGAGGTCCGTGCCCCCATTCCCGGCAAGGTGGTGCAGGTGGCGGTAGCCGTGGGCGACACGGTGGCGCCGGACCAGCCCCTGGTGGTCCTGGAAGCCATGAAAATGGAAAACCAGATCTGTGCGGAACGCGCCGGCCGGGTGGCCGCGCTGCACGCCGAAGCGGGCGCCACGGTGGAGGGCGGTCAGGTGCTGGTGGTGCTGGAGTGATATACGGAAAACCGAACATGACGTGCAGAACGTCGAACACGGCAATGCGACGGTATTGAGACGATGCTTGTAAACACGATATGACCGAAGAAACGTCTCTGGCACGATGCTTGCAAAGCCAGGGGCCAGCGTTCGCGCCGGTGCGCGAAACGAGATCGTACGTCATGGGAAAGGAGGAACGGCCGAAGCGAGTGCACGCGAGACAACCGGTAACGTGTAAGATTCCAACGGCAACGATGACACGAGGAAGGAAGGGGGATCTATGAGAAAGACGTGCAAGTACCTTGTTCTTGCCCTGCTGGCGGGTCTTCTCGCCGGAGGGGCCTACGCCCAGACCACCGGGTCCATCGAAGGGACCGTGGTGGACGAGGGCGGGGCGGCGCTGCCGGGCGTCACCGTGGAAGCCACCTCGCCCAACCTCCAGGGTTCGCGGGTGGCCGTCACCGATGCCGGGGGCAAGTTCCGGCTGGTGCTGCTGCCTCCCGGCACCTACACGGTGAAGAGCCAGCTTTCGGGCTTCACCACGGTGGAGGCCGCCGATGTGGTGGTGGGCCTCGGCCGCACGGTGGTGCTCAACATCCAGATGCGCAGCGCCTTCGAGGAGCAGGTGGTGGTGTCAGGCGCTGCCCCCACCGTGGACACCCGCTCCACGGAGATGGGCGCCAACCTGAGCAAGGAGTTCTTCACCAGCCTGCCCATCGAGCGCAACTACGCCTCGGTGGTCCAGGCCGCGCCGGGGACCTCCCAGGACAACTCGGGCGTCGTCGTGTACGGGTCCACGGGCGCCGAGAACGCCTACTACATCGACGGCGTCAACACCACCGGCGTCGAGCTCGGGCAGCAGGGCAAGCGCCTCAACTTCGAGTTCATCCAGGAGGTGCAGGTCAAGACCGGTTCCTACAACGCCGAGTTCGGGCGCGCCACCGGCGGCCTCATCAACGTCATCACCAAGTCCGGCGGCAACGAGCTGGCCGGCTCGGTGTTCGGCTACTGGGATCCGCAGAGCCTGCGCTCGAACGTGAAGTCCTCCATCGAGCACTCCGCCGCCACCCTGGCGCGGTCGTACACCGTGGACGCCGAGGACCGGCGCGACTTTGGTGCCGATCTCGGCGGCTACCTCATCAAGGACGCCCTCTGGTTCTACGGCGCCTACAACTACGTGGCCGAGGACGAGGACCAGAAGGTGTCGAAGGACTTCACGCCCTTTGGCGGCCCCGCCCGGGGCAAGATTTACACCCAGGAGGTGCGCCGCGACCTGTGGGCCGGCAAGCTCACCTGGAGCGCCAGTCAGAACCACTCGTTGGTGCTGTCGTTCTTCGGCGATCCGTCGACCATCGACGGGCCGGCCCGCGCCCTGGCCGGACCAGAGACCACCTTCATGGAGAGCATCACCGAAGGCGGAACGGACGGCACCTTGAAGTACCAGGGGGTGCTGGGCGCCTCGGTGGTCATCAACGCGCAGGCGGCGCGCCACCGCGAGAAGAACATCGAGGACGGCCCTGGCTTCAACATGGTCTGGGTCGGTGACTACACCAACCCCTTGTACCTGGAGACCGGTCAGCTGGTGGTGTCGGGCGGCCTCGGCTTCGCCCAGCGGCAGAAGTTCGGCCGCGACGACTACCGGGCCGACCTGTCGTACTTCCTCAACAACTTCGGCGGCGACCACGAGTTCAAGTTCGGGTTCGAGTACGAGCAGATCGACGTCGACAACCGCAACTACAACACGGGCGGCGAGCGCATCTACGTGTTCCAGCGCCGCCACGCCCAGACCGGTCAGATGACCACCTACTACCGGCACCGCTACTACATGACCCACTTCCCCACCGATCTCTTCGCCGTGGATTCGTCGTGGATCCTGAACCCGCAGATCGTCACCTCGGGTTCCGACTCCTACTCCACCTACATTCAGGACTCCTGGCGCGTCACGCCGGCCTTCACCGTCAACCTGGGGGTGCGCTACGAGCAGCAGCGCCTCTACGACAACGCCGACAACGTGCAGGCCAAGCTCAAGAACACCGCGCCCCGCCTCGGCTTCATCTGGGACTTCAAGGGGGACGGCACCTCCAAGCTGTTCGGTTCGTACGGCCGCTTCTACGAGATGATTCCCATGGACATGGTGATCCGCTCCTTCGGCGGCGAGATCACGGCCTTCTTCTACAACTACTCGCCCAACCCCGGTGACGTGTACTGCGACCCCGATACCCACCAGAACATCCGCCGCTGCTCGCCCTTGGGCCACGAGAACACCCCCGTCGACCCCGACCTCAAGGGGCAGTACATCGACGAGATCGTGTTCGGCGGTGAGTACGAGGTGGCCCGCAACCTGGCGGTGGGCGGCAAGGTCATCTGGCGCGACCTCGGCATGGTCATCGAGGACTCCCTTGGCTTCGACCAGGGGTACTACATCGGCAACCCGGGCCGCGGCGTGCTGCGCGAGTCGTGGGACATGAACTACGAGCGCTCCTACGCGGTTCCCGAGCCCAAGCGCACCTTCAAGGGGATCGAGATCTCGGCCCGCAAGCGCTTTGCCGACAACTGGGCCTTCCTCGCCAGCTACCTCTGGTCCAAGCTGGAGGGGAACTACGACGGCACCTTCCAGGCGTCCACCGGCCAGCTCGACCCGAACCTCAACTCGGCCTTCGACTACGCCGAGTTCCAGGTCAACAACACCGGCAAGCTGTCCAACGACCGCACCCACCAGTTCAAGCTCGACGGGTTCTACTACTTCCCCTTCGGCCTCAACCTGGGGCTTTCCGCCTACTACCGTTCTGGCGTACCCATCACCGCCATGGGGTACTCCCTCGCCTACCAGAACTGGGAGTTCTACCTCTCCGAGCGGGGTGCCTTCGGTCGGACCGACAGCGAGTACGAGGTGGACCTGCACCTCGACTACCCGGTCAAGCTGGGGGGCGCCCAGATCACGTTCCTGGCCGACATCTTCAACCTCCTGAACCGGCAGGGGGAGACCAGCCGCAACATGCGCTACGACCTGGACGAGGACTACACACCCATCAACTACGACACCGGCGCCTACGAGCCGCCCATCCGTCCCGGCGACCCCGACCGGCCAGCGACCAACCCAGCCTTCAACACGTCCAACAACTGGCAGGATCCGCGCTCCATCCGTCTGGGCGTGCGGTTGACCTTCTAGCTGCTGGCGTTTCGTTGTACCACCCGGGGGCCCGCGTGGCCCCCGGTTTTTTTTGTGTATCCTGCCCCTCGTGCAGAGACTCCTCCTGGGTGCGGCCCTCCTCCTCGGACTGGTGGCGGCCTCTCTCCGCCACGTACCGGCCGGCGCCCTCGCCTGGGCGCCCGGCAGCGGCCGCCTGGCTGTGGCAGGATCTCCTGGAACGCTGGTGCTTCGCTTCCAGTACCGGAAGCCCGAACGGCCGCCTCTGGTGGTCACGGTGGCGGCCGCGTCGCGAGAAGGGGCGCGCGTCACGGTCACCCTCGAACTCGCCCCGCCACCGGGCCGGTACGCCTGGGCGGCCGCGCCCACGGCCGGTGCTGGCGCCGCGGTCGTCGTCGAAGGGGCCGTGCGGGAAGCGGTGGCGGCGCTCCCCCTGCCCTGCCTGGCCGACGCCTCGCCCGCCGGCTGCCGCGAGCGCGGCGCGGCGGCGGTGGCGACGGTGGTCGCGGCACGGCTCGGCCTCGAAGCCGGTGCCGTGGCCGTCGAGCTCGTCCCCGACGCGGAGGCGGTGGCGGCCGCCGAGCGCGCGGCGCTGGCCGTGGCCACGAGGCCCGCCCGGCGGGTCGTCGTGGTCGGGCTCGACGGTGCCGACTGGGAGCTCCTCGAGCCCTTCGCACGGCGAGGGATCATGCCCAACCTGGCCCGGCTCATGGACCAGGGGACCTGGGGGGCGCTGGAGTCCCTCACGCCCCTCCTCTCCCCCCTCATCTGGACCACCATGGCCACCGGGGTGAGCCCGGAGGAGCACGGCATCCTGGACTTCCTCGAGGTGGACCCCGAAAGTGGAACGCGCATCCCCATCACCGGCCGTAAACGGCAGGTGCCGGCCCTGTGGAACATGGCCTCGGCCGCCGGCCTGTCGCCGGTGGTGGCTGGCTGGTGGGCCACCTGGCCGGCGGAAGTAATCCGGGGGGTCATGGTCTCCGACCGGCTCTTCTACCTGCTGGCCGATACGGTGGGGAGCGAGGCGCCGGGAACCCTCGTCTTCCCCCCCGAACTCGAGGGGGAGATGCGGGAGCTCGCCGCGCGGGCCATGCGGGAGACCGACGAAGCGGCGGTGCGGGCGCTCCTGCCGGTGTCGAGCGCTGCCTACCGGGAAGCGGTGGCAGCGGGCAAGGGGATGGCCGATCCCATCGACGGCTTCCGGCGGATCCTGGTGGGCACGCGGACCTACTTTGGCGCCACCCTCGCCGCCCTCCGCCCCACCACCGACCTGGCGATGGTCTACTGCATCGGCACCGACGAGATCGGCCATCTCCTGGCGCCCTACCTGCCGCCGCTCCTGCCCGGCCGCGACGCTGCCTTTGCCGAGGTGGCGCGCGTCGGGGTCGAGCGCTACTTTGCCGTGGTCGACCGGTGGCTCGGCCGGCTCATGGACGCCTGTCCCCTCGCCGAGTGCGCCTTCCTCGTGGTTTCCGACCACGGCTTCAAGTGGGGCGCGGACCGCCCCCGGGAGCTGTCGGGGGTAGCCGCGGCGACGGCGGCCGTCTGGCACCGCCCCGAGGGGGTGTTCCTCGCGGCGGGGCACGGGGTCGAGGGGCGCGGCCGGGTGCAGGCGCGGGCCTCGGTGTTCGACGTGGCCCCGACGGTGGCGGCGCTCCTCGAGCTGCCGGCGGACCGCAGGTGGCGGGGCACACCACTGCCCGGCTGCCCCCCCGCCCGTCGACCGACGGTGGACTGGGCCGCGGTGGTGCCGCCGGCCAGCTACCGCCCCTCGGCCACGGCCTCCGCGTCGCCTGCCGCCGAAACCGTCGCCCAGCTTCGCGCGCTGGGGTACCTGGAAGGAGGGGAAGGGGGGCCGAGCACGGTCACCGAGACGGAAGGCTCGCTCAACAACCTCGGTCTCGTGCACCTGGAGGCCAGGCGCTACCGCGAGGCGGAAGCGGCGTTCCAGCGCGCCATCGCCGCCAATCCGCGCTACGCTTCCCCCCATTACAACCTGCGCCGCGTCTATCTCGAAACAGGCCAGTTCGAGGAGGCGGACCGGGCCCTGTGGCGAGCGGTCGAGCTCGGCCTGCGCGACGCCGCCGGCGCCGTGGATCGGGCCGCCACCGACTGGGAAGCGCGGCAGTTGCCGGACCGGGCCCTCGACCTGTTGCGGCGGGGCAGCGAGCAGTTCCCGCGCGAGCCTCGCCTGGTAGCCCACCGCCTGGCCCTCCTGGTCCGCCTCGGCCGCTGCGCCCAGGCCCTGGAGGAGGGTCGAGCGGCGGCGCAGCGGTTCCCCGACGCCGCACCGGTGCACGCCTTTGCCGGTCTTGCCGCGGCGTGCGCTGGCAGACCGGCGGAAGCCCGCGCCGCCCTCGAGCGCTCCCTGCGACTCGACCCCGACCAGCCGCTCCTCCGCGACGCCCTCGCCGCGCTGCCGCCACGGTGACGGCGCTACCTTGACTCGCCGCCGGGCCACGGCTACGGTGAGCGGCCATGGACGTTCGAACCTCGAAGCCCACGCGTCGCGCAACCCTCGCCCTGGTGGCCGTTGTCCTCCTCCTGGGCGTCCTGGCCAGCCTCGGCGCCTTCCGAGTTCCCTCGACGAGCGGGGTGGTGGTACAGCGCGGCCAGGCCGTCCGCCTCTACGGTCCTGGCTGGCACTGGCGCCTCCCCTTCCTGGGCAGGGCCCTCGTCGTACCCCTCGCCCCCGCTCCCATGACCGTCGAGGTGACCGGGCAGACCCAAGAGGGAGCGAGGGTGCAATTGCGCCTCGTCGGCCAGCTCGCCATGGCCGAGGGCGCCGCCGCCCGCTGGTTCGCCGCCACCGGATGGGTCCCCTTTTCCGATGGAGTGGCCCTCCTCGCCCACCAGGCCCTGGCCAGCGCCCTCGCGGACGCCGATGGCGCCACGTGGCTTTCGGCACACCGCCGCGAGGCGCTGGCCGCGCGCCTTGCCGCCGCCTTGACGGCGGCCGGGGCGCAGGTGGCCGAGCTCGAGCTGCAGGTGCCGCGGGAAGAGAATCCAGCGGTGGCCGCCGTGGCACGTTCGGAAGCGGTCAAGCTCACCAGCGCCACGGGGCGTCGCGTGGTGGTGGTGGGGTGGGACGCGGCCGACTGGCAGTTCGTCCAGCCGCTCATGGATGCCGGCCGGATGCCGAACCTGGCGGGACTCGTCGGCCGAGGAGCGCGCGGCACCTTGCGCCCGGAAAAGCCCCTGCTCTCGCCCCTGATCTGGACCACCTTCGCCACCGGCAAGCGGGTCAGCGAGCACGGGATCGCCGACTTCCTGGTCCTCGACCCGGCCACGGGCGCTCGCGTCCCCATCAGTTCCGAGCAGCGGAAGGTCCACGCCCTGTGGACGATCTTGCCGAACTTCGGCAAGCGCACCGACGTGGTGGGATGGTGGGCCACCTGGCCGGCGGAGCCCATCGATGGGCGGATGGTGAGCGAGCGGGTGGCCTACCAGCTCTTCGGTTTCGAGGGCGGGGCCGCCAACGACGGCAAGGTTCACCCACCGGAGCTGTGGCCCGAGGTGCAGCGGTGTCTCGTCCGGGCGGACGAGGTCTCGTACGAGGAGGTGCGGCGCTTTGTTGACATCTCCGAACAGGAGTACCGGCAGGCGTGGGACAGTCTGCCGCCCGATCGCCGCCAGGAGGACCGCATCAACCACCTCCGCAAGGTGCTGGCGGCGACCCGTACCTACCAGTGCCTGGCCCTCCGTTTCCTCGACGATCCGGCCGATCTTTCCCTCTTCTACTTCGAGGGCACCGACACCATCGGTCATCTCTTCGCCGAGTTCCTCCCCCCCCGTCTCGGCCGGGTTGCCGAGGAGGACGTGCGTCGTTTCGGCAAGGCCATGCCGGCCTTCTACGCGTGGATGGACGAACTGCTCGGGCAACTCCTCGCCAAGCTCGAGCCCCGCGACACGGTGGTCCTCCTCTCCGACCACGGCTTCTACACCGGCGAGCTGCGCCCGGACAGCGACCCCTTCGACTGGCAAACCGGCGCACCCCAGTGGCACCGGGAGGTGGGGATGTTCCTCGTGGCCGGTGGCGCCATCCGTCGGGGTGAGCTGGGCGAGGTCTCCATGTACGACGTGGCGCCGACGCTGCTCGCGCTCCTCGGCCTGCCGGTGGCCGACGACATGCCCGGCACGGTGCTCGAGAAGGCCTTGCCGGCCGAGCTCGCCGGCGCACCGGTGGCGCGGCTCGCCACCTTCGAATCGTTGCCGCGCCCCAAGGGCGCCGCCGTGACCCGCTCCGCCGCCGCCGACCGCGAGCGCCTCAAGGAGCTCGCCGCCCTGGGGTACATCTCCCCGGGCGTGCTCGGCGAGGGCGAGACCCGCACGCAAGGGGCAGCGGCGACTCGAGTCCCGGCCCAGTCGACGCCGTCGACGGGCGGCGCTGGCGCCCTCGCCACGCAGCTCTATAACCTCGCGGTGAGCCTCCAGGGCGAGGGACGCCTGGCCGAGGCCAAGCGCAAGTACCTCGAAGCCATTTCCCTGTCGCCCACCCTGGCGCCTGCCTACGACAACCTGGCCATCCTCTGCGCCGTCGAGGGCGACTACGGGGAGGCCTTCGAGCACCTGGCCCGGGGGTTTTCCCGGACCCGCACCATGCCGGCCGTATCCATGGCCAAGATGGTGAGCCACGCGGCCAAGAGCGGCCGATTGGACCGGGCGGCGGAGGTGCTTGCCAAACTCGAGCCCTTCCGCGGCGGCGAGGCCGAGTACCACGCGGCCTGGGGACGGCTCTACCAGGCGCGCCACGACGCTCCCCGGGCCCTTGCCGCGTACCAGCGGGCCCTGGCCATCAACCCCGTCGAGGGGGGAGCCCTGCAAGGCTGTCTCGAAGTGTTGCGCGAGCAGGGGCAGGACGGGGAGGCGCGGGCGGTGCTCGGCAAGGCCTTTGCGGCGGCGGGCACCTCCTTGGACGCCCTCACCACCGTGACGGCGGTGGCCCTGGCGGCCGGCTGGGCCACCCTCGCCGAACCCGTCCTCGAAAAGCTGGCGGCGGCCGATCCTGGCAACGGCGGGGTGCTGTTCAACCTCGGCGTCTGCCAGGCCCAGCTCGGCAAGCACCAGCAGGCCGAGGCGTCGCTGCGGCAGGCCATCGCCCGCTCACCCAACAACCCGGGGCCGTACTACAACCTCGGCCTGGTCCTGGGGGTCGAGGGCCGGGTCCCCGAGGCCCTGGCGGCGTTGCGCAAGGCGCACGAGCTCGGCATGAACACGGCGCTGTTGCACCTCGCCATGGCGCGGGCCCACTTTTTCCTGAAGGACATGCCCGCCACCGTGGTGGCCCTCAAGCGGGCGCTCGCGGTGGAACCGGGCAACGAGGAGGCGCGCAAGCTCCTCGCCCTCCTCGCGCAGCACGGCGTGGATATCGACTCGCCGACGCCGTAGGCCCCAAGGCCCATCAGGGGAGGAGGCGCAGCAGCGCCACGGCAGCCTCCGCCGGCCGGCCGGCGAGGGGGAGCCGGACGGTGCCGCTCGGTGTCAGTGTCGCCCCCGGGACGGCCGCCACCAGGGCCATGGCCGTGGCGTGGGCCCGGGGGTGGCTCCCGTCGAGGGCCAGCTCGAAGGTCATGCCGCTGCGTCGCAGGTGCACGATGCCTCCGGCCTCTGCCCGGCGGCGCAGGCGCTGGTGGAGCACGAGGTTGGCGAGCTGGGGAGGCGGGGGGCCAAAGCGGTCGGCACACTCGCCCAGCACCTCCTCCAGTTCTTCCTCCGAGGCAGCGGCAATGCGCCGGTAGACGGACAGGCGCACCGATTCCTCCGCGATGTAGCGCTCCGGCAGGCGCAGGTCCAGCCCGAGACGCAGCTCGCCCGCGGCCGCTGGCCGGCGCACCTCCTCGCCGCGCAGCTCCCGCACCGCCTCCTCGAGCAGACGGCAGTAAGTCTCGTACCCCACCGCCCGCAGATGCCCGTGTTGCTCGGCCCCCAGGATGTTGCCGGCGCCGCGGATCTCGAGATCCCGGGCGGCAATGCGGAAACCGGCCCCCAGCTCGGCGAACTCCAGGATGGCGGCGAGCCGCTGGCGGGCCGTGAGGGACAGAGCATGCTCGGGCGGCACGAGGAGGTAGGCAAAGGCCAGCCGATCCGAGCGCCCCACCCGACCGCGCATCTGGTAGAGCTGGGCGAGGCCGAAGCGGTCGGCGCGGTTGATGATGAGGGTGTTGGCGTTGGGGATATCGAGGCCGTTCTCGACGATGGAGGTGGCGAGGAGTACGTCGGCGCGACCCTCGACGAAGGCGGCCATGGCCCGCTCCAGGGCGCGCGCTTCCATTTGCCCGTGGGCCACGACCACCCTCGCCTCCGGTACGAGCTCCCCCAGCAACGTGGCCACGGCCGCAATGGAGGCGACGCGGTTGTGGACCAGGTACACCTGCCCGCCGCGCGCCAGCTCCGCCCGGATCGCCTCGCGGATCACCTCCCGGGAAAAGGGCACCACGTGGGTCTGCACGGCCAGGCGGTCGCGCGGCGGCGTTTCGATGATGGAGATGTCGCGCAGCCCCAGAAGCCCCAGATTGAGGGTGCGCGGGATGGGGGTGGCCGACAAGGACAGCACGTCGACGGTGCTCGTCCACCGCTTGAGACGCTCCTTCTGCCGTACACCGAAGCGCTGTTCCTCGTCGACGATGACCAGCCCCAGGTCGCGGAACTGGACGTCTTGAGCCAGCAACCGGTGGGTTCCGACGACCATGTCCACGGTCCCCTCGCGCAGCCCCCGCACCACCTCCCGCCGGGCGCTGGAGGCCGCCACCCGCGAGAGGAGGCGAATCTCCACGGGAAAACCTGCAAAGCGCTGGGTGAAGGTTCGGAAGTGCTGGTCGGCGAGGACGGTGGTCGGCGCGAGCAACGCCACCTGCTTGCCGTCCATGACGGCCTTGAAGGCGGCTCGCATGGCCACCTCGGTCTTGCCGTAGCCGACGTCCCCGACCAGCAACCGGTCCATGGGCCGGCGCGACTCCATGTCGCGCTTGACCTCGGCCACCGCCGTGGCCTGGTCGGGGGTGAGCTCGTACTCGAAGGCCTCCTCGAACTCCCGCTGCCAGGGAGAGTCCTTGGAAAAGGCGAACCCCTCGCTGACCTCGCGTTCCGCCTGGAGCTTGAGCAACTCGGCGGCCATCTCCTTGATGGCCTTCTTGACCCGCGCCTTGGTGCGCGCCCAGGACGTCCCACCCAGGCGGTCGAGGGGCGGCGGGCTGCCCTCGCCCCCGGAGTGTTTTTCCAGCACATCGGCCCGCTCGAGGGGGACGAACAGCTTGCCACCGCCGGCAAATTCGATTTCCACCACTTCGTGGGCCTCGCCGTCGAGGGTGATGGTGCGCAGGGCGAGGAAGCGACCGATGCCGTGGTGGGCGTGCACCACGTAGTCACCGGGCTTGAGGTCCCGCATGGCCGAGAGCACCTGCGAGAGCGAGCGCCGGGGTCTCGACGGCAGCGGCAGGGTGGTGAGGTCGCCCCGGCCAAACACCGTGAGCTGGGCCCTCGGAAGCAGGAAGCCGTGGGGCAGCCGCCCCGGCACGATCCCCACCCCGCCGGCCTCCGGAAACCCCTCTCGGACCGGCGGGTCCAGCTCGGCCAGCAAGTGGGCGAGCCGTTGCGCCTCGCCCCGAGTTGCCGCCAGGAGGAGCTGCGTATGGCGCTGTGCCACCCCTCGCCGCACCTCTTCGAGGAGGCGCTGCGGGTGCGTGGCGCACTGGGGCGCGGGCGAGGTGGCCAGGCGCACCGCCCGTGCCTCCTCTCCCACCGACAGCTCCTCGACCCGATCGGCCTCGGCAAGGGCCGCAAGGGTGGGCGCCACCGGACCGAGCCACACCTCGGGCGGCGGAAACTCGATCTCCTCCGACGCGGCGTCGGCGCGAGCCGCAGTGTCGAGGGCACGGTGGAGTTCACGGCGCACCGCCTCGAGGTCGCAGACGATGCGGTGGGCCGCGAGCTCCCAGGGACGCACCGACGCCGCCACCCACGAGGCCAGTGGGGCCCAGCGCGCTCGGGCGCGATCCTCCCGAACCGCCCGGGCGGTGGCGTCGAGCCCCAGCGTTTCGAGGCGAGCTGCCAGTTGCGCCCGGCCAACGGCGTCCAGCCCGACGAGCTCGAGGGGAGGGATCGCCACCTGCTGGAGGTTCGCCGTCGACCGCTGCGAGGAGGGATCGAAACGGCGGATCTCCTCCACCACGTCCACGTCGACGACGACGCGGCAAAAGAGCTCGGGGCAGCCCACGTCCAGGAGGTGGCCGCGCAGGGCAAACTCGCCGGCCTCCTCCACCACCTCGACCCGGCGGTACCCGCCCTCGGCCAGGCGCCGGCCGAGGGCGACCAGGTCCAGCCGGTCGCCGACGACCAAGGAGATGGCCCGCGACGCGACGCGCTCGGGTCGCGGCAAGGGCACGTGGAGCAGGGGGGCTGGGACGATGGCGACCCGTGCCTCCCCCCGCGCCCAGCGGAGGAGGGCGGCGACGGCCGCCGCATGGGCGCCGAGGCTCGTGGGCCGGGCCGGCGAGAGCGCGGCGATCTCCAGCGGCAGTACCACGGCGGGCAGATCGGGAGCCACGAGTTCGAGGCCAGCGAGCAACGCGTCAGCCTCTCGGGCCGTGGGCACCGCGACCACCGCCGGCCCCTCGGCGAGCAGCGCCGCAACCACGAGGGGCCGAGCCCCGGGGCACACGCCGGCCACCAGCCGGCCGGGTGGCGCTGGCAGACGCGCCGCGATCTCCCGACGCGCCGCAGCAAAGACCTCTGGCACCGTCACCTGCTCCCCTCGCTCCACCACCGGCGCCAGATTCTAGAACCCTCCTTGCCGGCGTCGCTCACGACGACCGACGGCCGCGGCGCAGACGCCTCACCTCGCGGACGACCACCTGGACCGCTCGCGCCACCTCCTCCTCGGTGGTGGGGCGGCCCAGGGAAAAACGCACCGTCGCGTCGGCCAGCGCCCGGGGTACGCCAAGGGCTTCCAGGACGTGGGAGGGGCGGGGATCGGCCGAGGTGCACGCCGAGCCCGACGACACCGCAAGCTCCCGCATCCCGAGGAGCAACGCCCCGCCGTCGACGCCTGCAAAGGCGAGGCTCACGGTGTTCGGCAGCCGCGCCTGCGGATGGCCGTGCTCGATGACGCCGTCGAGCTCGGCCACGATCCCGTCCCGCAACGCCTGGCGCAGCGCGGCGAGGCGTTCGGCCTCCCGCGGGAGCAGCTCCACGGCCAGCTCCACGGCGCGGCCGAAACCGACGATCCCCGGCACGTTGAGCGTTCCCGACCGCAGCCCCTGTTCGTGGCCGCCGCCGTCGAGCAGCGGCACCAGCGCCCCCCGACGCCGGAGGCCCGGCCCGACGAGGGCCCCGATCCCCTTGGGGCCATAGATCTTGTGGGCCGAGAGGGAGAGCAGGTCGACCCCCAGGGCCGCCACGTCCACCGGGATTTTCCCCACCGCTTGCGTGGCGTCGCAGTGCACCGTCACGCCCCGCTCGCGGCAGATGGAGGCCACCTCGCGAACCGGGTGCAGCGTACCGATCTCGTTGTTGGCGAGCATGATGGAGACGAGGATCGTGTCCTTCTGGAGGGCCTCGGCGACGGCCTGCGGGTCCACCTGTCCCAAGGCGTCGACGCCCAGCACGGTGAGGGAGAAGCCCTGCCGGGCCAGGGCCCGGCACGGGTCGAGGACCGCCTTGTGCTCGGTGGCACAGGTGATGAGGTGTCGTCCTCGCGACGCCCTGGCCCAGGCTGTGCCCTTGATGGCCAGGTTGTTGGCTTCCGTGGCCCCGGAGGTGAAGACCACCTCCTCCGCCTGGACGCCCAGGCCGCGGGCTACCTGCTGGCGCGCCGCGTCGACCAGGGCGGCCGCCGCCCAGCCGTAGGCGTGGGTGCGCGAGGCAGGGTTGCCGAAGTGGTCGACGAGACAGGGCACCATGGCCTCGACGACCCGGGGGTCCACCGGCGTCGTTGCATTGAAGTCGAGGTAAATGGGCTTGGTCATGGCCACCTCCGCAAGGCGTCACCGGCCGCAGCCCCAAGCTCCGCCGCCAGGGCGGCGTAGCGCGCAAGGGGAGGCGGCAGCTCCGGCGCTGCCGTCACCACCATGGCGAAACTCGCCACGGCAGCGAGCTGCGTGGCCGCGGCAGACTTCGTCGCCCACACCACGACAAGCTCGACCCCGTCGGTGGGTCCGGTGAACCAGCGCAGGGAGAACGACTCGCCAGGACCGGTCCGCAGGGCCTCGCCGACCGGGAAACCGCCACGGCGCCCGGCATCGGTCCGGTCGGGAAGCACGGCGACGCGCGCCGGGAGCTGGTAGGCCGCGCGCGCGTTGGCCGCGGCACGCGAGAAGGGTTGCGGCATCGGCTCGCGACGGATCTCGACCAAGGCGAACCGCCACGGCGCGGCCAGCGCAGCTTCCAGGGTGACGGTCGTGCTGGGGGGTACTCGCCGGGGAGGCGGGACGGCCCGGCGGCACCCGTCGACGGCCAGCTCGTGGGCGACCCGCAGCTCGCCACCGGCCACGGCAAGGCCGATGCCGATGGCGGTGACATCGGCATCGAGGAGGGTTCGTCGGTGCCCATCGGCGGGCGGCTTCTCGGCCAGCATGCTGGCGAGGGAGCTGGCGAGAAACGCCTCCACGTCGGCGGGCGCGAGGGTGTAGTTGACGGAGAGGCTCGCCACGTTCTCGCGGTGGAAACCGACGCCTCCCGCCAGCAGGTAACGCAGGTAGGGCGGCACGCCGTCGGTGCTGAAGTGGCCGGTGGTTCCGTCGGCGATGAGCGCCGCACAGTGGGCATCGCCGATCCTCTCGAGGAGCGTCTGGTAGCGCAGGGGGCCGAGCCCGGCCGCCGCGCGCGCCTGGTTGATCCTTGCCACCAGTGCGAGGCGCGCCTCCCGAAAGGGGAAGGCCGGCGCCGCAGCAGGGGTTCGTTCGCCCACGGTGGCCGAGCCGGCGCACCCCCCCAAGATCGCCACCACCATGCACCCGAACCAGCCGGTGTGATAGCCTCGACGCAGCGGGCGATGATTCGTTTCGGTACCTCCGGCTGGCGGGGGGTGGTCGGCAACGTCTTCACCTTTCGCAACGTGCGCCTCGTCCTCGAGGCCACCCTTGCCGTGTTGCGGCAACGGGGGGCGGTTCAAGAGGTCCTGGTCTCGTACGACACCCGCTTGCTGTCGGAAAAGTGTGCGCACGAGGCCGTCGATCTCTTCACCCACCACGGCGTGCGTGCCACCCTGTCGGAGCGCGACCTGCCGGCGCCCTGCCTGGCCACTGCCGTGCGGCACCGCGGTGCCTCCCTGGGCGTGCTGTTCACCGGTTCCCACAACCCACCAGAGTACAACGGCCTGAAGCTCTATTCCGGCGACGGCACCTCGCTCCCGCGCGACGTGACCGACGCCATCGAGGGAGCGTGCCAGGAGCTGGCCGAGGGCGTGGGTGACTTCTACGTGCCCCAGCGCGCCCTGGCCACCACTGCCCCGCTGACGGAGGCCTACCTGGCACGGCTTGGCGACGATATCGACTGGGACGCGGTGCGCGGTGCCGGTCTGTCTCTCGTCGTCGATCCGCTCTACGGCTCGGCGCGGGAGTTCCTCGATCGCATCCTGCTCCAGCATGGCGTCGCGACCGACGTGCTCCACGCCACCAAGGATCCGTACTTCGGCGGCTACGCCCCCGACTGCTCCCCCCCCAACCTGGCGGCGCTGCGCGAGCGGGTCCGGGCGAGGGGGGCGGACCTGGGTCTCGCCACCGACGGGGACGCGGACCGTTTCGGCGTGGTCGACGCCCAGTGCCGCGTGGTCCCGCCGAACGCGGCGCTCGCCCTCATGGTCGAACATCTGCTCGGCCACCGGCGGCTGCGCGGGGGGGTGGGCCGGACGGTCGGCACCAGCAGGCTCATGGACCGGGTGGCCAGGGCCCATGGCTGTGAGGTGGTCGAGACGCCGGTCGGATTCGGCCACTTCGGTCCGCTGCTGGCGGCGGGGAAGCTGGTGGTGGCCACCGAGGAGTCGGCCGGCCTCGGCGTGGCGTCCCACTTGCCGGAGCGGGACGGCATCTTTGCCGCGCTGCTCCTGGCCGAGCTGGTCGCAGTGCGGCGCACGCCCCTGCGGGAGTTGCTCCGCGAACTCTTCCGCCGACACGGACCGCTCGTGGCCCGCCGCGTACAGATGCCGTGGCGCGAGCGAAGCGGCGAGGCGCTGGCCCGCCTCACCGCCCGTCGGTACCCCACGTTCGCCGGCCTGCGGGTGCTGCGGGAGGACCGGCGCGACGGGTTGCTCCTGGAGCTCGCCGGGGACGCCTGGGTCCTCATCCGCAGAGCCGGCACGGAACCGAAGGTGCGCATCTACGCGGAAAGCACGACGGCGGCCCAGTTGCGGTGGCTGATCCGCCACGCGCGACGGCTCGTCCAGGCCGCCGAGGAGGGGGAAGATCATGTTTGAGATCGAAGCGGTTGTGGGCAGGGAGATCCTCGATTCGCGGGGCAACCCCACCGTCGAGGCCGAAGTGCTGCTGGTGGGGGGGGCCGTTGGCCACGCCATGGTGCCGTCCGGCGCGTCGACGGGCAGTCGGGAGGCGCTGGAGTTGCGGGATGGGGACCCGTCACGGTTCCGGGGCAAGGGGGTGCTGCGGGCGGTGGCCGCGGTGAACGGCGAGATCGCCGACTGCCTGGTGGGTCGGGACGCCCGCGATCAGGTGGAGATCGATCGGGCGCTCATCGCGCTCGATGGCACGCCCGACAAGAGTCGCCTCGGCGCCAACGCCGTGCTGGCGGCCTCGGTGGCCGTGGCACGGGCGGCGGCGGAGCAGGCGGGGCTACCGCTCTACCGCTACCTGGGCGGCACCGGCGCGCACGTGTTGCCGGTGCCCTGCATGAACCTCATCAACGGCGGCGCCCACGCCGACAACTCGTTGGATATTCAGGAGTTCATGGTGGTGCCCCAGGGCTTCGACACCTTCGCCGACGCCCTGCGGGCCGGTGTCGAGGTGTTTCACGCCCTCAAGGAGCGCCTGAAGAGCGGCAAGCACGTGACTGCGGTGGGGGACGAAGGGGGGTTCGCCCCCAACCTCGTCAACAACCGCGCCGCCCTGGAGTACCTGGTGCAGGCCATTGGCGATGCGGGCTACGAACCCGGGCGGCAGGTGGCCATTGCCATCGACGCGGCGGCCAGCGAGCTGCGCACCGGCGACGGCTATTTCCTCCCTGGCGAGGGGCGGCACGGGCTGGCGGCAGCAGATCTCGTCAACCTGTACGAAGAGTGGCTGGACGCCTTTCCCATCGTCCTCATCGAGGACGGGCTCGCCGAGGACGACTGGGCGGGGTGGCAGGAGCTGCGGCGGCGGCTTGGCGACCGGGTGCTTTTGGTCGGCGATGACGTCTTCGTCACCAAGGCGGAGCTGATCGCCCGCGGCATTCAGGAAAGGATCGCCAACGCTGCCCTCATCAAGCTCAACCAGATCGGCACCTTGTCCGAGACCCAGGCGGCCATCTCCCTGACCCTGTCGAGCGGCTGGCGTGCCATGATCTCCCACCGCTCGGGGGAGACGGACGACACCACCATCGCCGACCTGGCGGTGGCGTGCGGCTGTGGCCTCATCAAGACCGGTTCGGCGTCGCGCGGCGAGCGGGTTGCCAAGTACAACCGCCTGCTGCGAATCGCCGAAGAGCTGGGCGAGGCGGCGCAGTTTGCGGGCCGCACGCCGTTTCTGCCAGGATGAGGTCGCGAAGGCGGCTGCTCCTGCTGGGCGCCCTGGTCGTGCTGAGCGTCACGACCTGGGGGTGGTGGAGCGGCGCTCGCAGCGTTCGCGAGACCCGGAGGGTGGTGGAGCGCCTCGAGGCGCGGCGGGCCGAACTGGAGCGGCGCAACCGGGACCTCGTGCGGCAGATCGAGGCGCTGCGGCGCGACGGCGGAGCGCGGGAGCGGGCGGCACGGGAGTTCTTGGGGGTGGCGTCGCCGGAAGAGACCATCGTGGTGCTGCCGACGCCCACCGCGCTCCCCTCCCCACCGGCCCAGGCGCCATCGCCGCCTGCAGGACGCCGCCCGGGGCAGGTTTGAGGTAAGCTCGGAGCTGGCATGGAACCGCATCGCCTCGGTCGCTACGTCATCGAACGGCTGCTGGGCAAGGGGGCCATGGGGGTGGTGTACCTGGCCCGGGACCCGGTGATTGGCCGCAAGGTGGCCCTCAAGACCTTGAAGGCCCCCGACGATGCCGAGGAGGCGGAGGAGTTCCGCCAGCGCTTCCTCAGGGAGGCGCAGGCGGCAGGGATCCTGAACCATCCCGGCATCGTCACCGTGCACGACGCGGGCGTCGACGAGGCCACGGGGCTTTCCTACATCGCCATGGAGTTCATCGAAGGGAAGAGCCTGCGAGAGCTCATGAAGGCGGGCCACGCCTTCGCCTACAGCGACATTGCCCGCATCGGCGCAGCCCTCGCCAGCGCCCTCGACTACGCCCACGCCAAAGGGGTCGTCCACCGCGACATCAAACCCGCCAACATCATCATCACGCCGCAGGGAAGCGCCAAGATCACCGATTTCGGCATTGCCCGCCTGGAGTCCTCCAACATCACCACCGCCGGCCAGTTCATCGGCACCCCCAACTACATGTCCCCCGAGCAGGTGACCGGCGCCAAGGTGGACGGGCGGAGCGATCTCTTTTCCCTGGGCGTCGTGCTGTTCGAACTGCTCACTGGCACGCGGCCGTTCGTGGGTGCCTCGCTGACCGAGGTCACCTACAAGATCGTCCACGAGCCCGCCCCCATCCCGTCGCAACTGCGCCCCGGCGTACCGCCGTCGTTCAACCCCATCATCCTCAAGATGCTGGAGAAGAACCCCGAGCAGCGGTACACGCGCGGGGCGGAGGTAGCTCGGGGGCTCGACGTCTTGCGCCGGATCCTCCTCGGTGTCGGGGGTGATACCACCCAGCTGACGGTGGCGACGACGCCGGCTCCGGCGCCGAGCGAGACGACATCCCTGACCGGTGTGCCCACGGCAACGCGGGCCACGGCGGTGGCGCGCGCCGAACCCGCCCAACCCAGCATCTGGAGACTCCCCATCACGCCGCGCTGGGTGGCGATCTTGCTGGCAGCGGTGACCGTGCCGCCGGCGCTGGTGATCGGCCTTCTCGCGTCGAGCGTCGACCGCGGGCCGTACGGTGGGCCGCCACCGGGGGAACCGGCGCGTCGTCATGCCGTGGTGGTGGCACAGCGGGGTGCCGCGGCTGCCCTGGCGGCCGGCAACCCGACGGAGGCGGCGCGGCTTCTGGCCGGCGTCTGGGACCAGGCGCCGTACAGTCCTGTGGCCAGGGTGCTCCAGCAGGAGGCGTTCCGGCTGCAGCAGGAGCAGTCCATCATGGCGGCCCGGACGCGGACGGCGCAGCGCCTCCTCGAGGAAGGCAAGGAGCTGCTTCGCGACGGCAACTGGCGGGCGGCCCAGGCTCGTTTCGAAGGGGTCCTCGAACTCGTCCCCGACGACCCGCTGGCGCGCGAGTACCTGACCCTGGCTCGGGAGCGGTCGCGCCTGCCGCGGGCGTCGGTGGAGCGCCGGCTGGTGGGGTTCGCCACCTCGACCCCCACCCCGGCGCCCACCGGCACGGCGCGCCTCGAGGTGTACTTCAACTCGCCCATCTCGGCGGGCGTGGTCGAGCTCGAGGAGGGTGGGCAGACCCTCCTCAAGAAGCCCTTCGATTTCTCCACCCGCGGCTTTCTCGGGGTGCGCAAGCGAGCCACCGGCATCTTTCAGGATGCCATCGACCTGCCCGCCGGGCCGCACACCTTCACCGTGCGGCTCCGCGGCAGCGAAGGCGAACCGCTCGGCGAGGCGGCCATCCCGGCCACTCTGACCGGCGGCGGTCGCTTCATCCTCAAGATCGAGATGGACCACGAACGAGCCGTGCCACGCTTTGCGCTCACCAGCGTGCGCGGGCGATCGTGAGGCATGGAGGCGCTTTCATGGACGCAAGGACTGCGGCAGGGCTCATGGCGGCGGTTTGCCTGCTGGGCGCGGCAGCCGTCGCCGCAGCGGGCACCCGGGTGCGGCTCGAAACCAGCAAAGGGGCGATCGAGCTCGAGCTCGACGACGAGAAGGCGCCCACGACCGTGGCCAACTTCCTGGCCTACGTCCGCGCCGGCCACTACGACGGGACCATCTTCCACCGGGTGATCCCGAACTTCGTCGTGCAGGGTGGCGGGTTCACCGCGGCGTTTGCGCAGAAGCCCACGCGACCGCCAATTCCCAACGAGGCGGCCAACGGCCTCCGCAACGAGCGCGGCACCATCGCCATGGCGCGCACCGCCGATCCCAATTCGGCCACGGCGCAGTTCTTCATCAACCTCAAGCACAACGCGTTCCTCGATTTCCGGGACCCCTCCCCGGAGGGCATCGGCTATTGCGTGTTCGGCCGGGTCGTCGCGGGGCTCGAGGTGGTGGACGCCATCGCTGCCGTGCCGACCGGCGCCGGTGGGCCGTTCCCCAAGGACGTGCCCCGCGAGCCGGTGATCATCATCAAGGCCTCGGTGGTAGGGAAATCTCCCGCGCACCCCTAGTCGCCCCTGCGGGCGACGGGTGGGCTGCGTCGCGCCCCTCTGGCCCGGCAGGCCAACCAGCCCGCAGCGCCAGACGGCCCCCCCGTCGCTGCCAGAGGAGGGGCTCGGCCCTTGGGGACAGCCGTTTGAGCAGGGTGGGGGCGTGGCGTTGGAAGGCCCTCGCGAGGTGGGTGCAGGCATTCTCGTCGCCACAGGCGAGTTCCCAGGCCAGGGCCCAGCGGCCAGGATCGCGCCGAGAGCGGGCGAGGAGGAGACGGTCGCCGCGCCAGGCGGTGGCGAGCCGGAACGCCTCGTCGCGGTCGAGTACCCGCGCGAGCCACACCGCCACCCCCCACTCGCCCAGGGTGTCGGTGAGGACGAGGTCGTAGCCGTCGGGGAGCGGCGGCAGGACCTCGTCTCCGAGGGGCGGTGGCAGCGGCCGGTCGGGGTGCACGAGCTCGGCGGTACTCGAGGGCGGCGTGGCGAGGAGGCGATCGACAGCGCCCCACCCCCCCTGCCGGTATGCCGCCAGCACCGCCGAGAAGCCGGCTTCGTAGGGGAACACCAGGTCCTCGACGAAGTACGCCGGAATGTCGTCGACGCCGAGTTGACTGGCGAGCTGTCCTGCCAGGGCCTTCTCGGCAAGGGCCAGGGTGTCGACGCTGGCGACCCGTGGCATGGCGAGGAGCAGCATGACCAGGAGTGCCTCGCCCTCGGCAATGGCGCTCGCCGCCCGCTGGGCGTCCCCGTTGCCCGCCAGCCGGAGGAGCCGCGACGGCAACTGGAAGCGACGCTCCTGGGCCGCGTGCGCCAGCTCGTGGGCCCAGACGAGGGTCGCCATCTCCTCGCCCGCCGCCCCTTCGACGAGGACCATCTCGTCACCCTGCGGTTCGTAGAAACCGAGGACCTGGGAGCGGTAGAACTCCAGCACGCGAGGGACGAGGGTCCCCACGTCACCCTCGATGAACCCGAGGCGGCGGAGCGCCTCGAGGAAGAGTTCGAGATCCACGGGCAGATCGCGGCGCAGCTTGCGTTCGAGCTCGCCTTTGAGGGTCGCTGGCGAGACGACCCGGCACGGGGGCGAGAAGGGCGGCGGGACCTGGCGCAGCGCCGCCACCTCCCGGGCCACCCCCTCGAGCGCCGGCGGGCAGGTCGCCCCCGCCGCCACCCGGGCCGCGGCCAGCAGAAGCACGCCGATGCTATACTTTGCGCGCATGGTGCGGAAAGCCCAGATGGCGCTCAACTCCCGCTACGAGAATATCGAGCTGGCCGAGCACATGCTGCTGGAGTTGGGGCGGGATTGCAGGATCGACGAGGAGACGTTGTACTGGATCGGTATGGCACTGCGCGAAGCCCTGGCGAACGCCATCAAGCATGGCAACAAGCTTAGCGCAGCCAAGCGCGTGTTCGTGGAGATCTGGGCCGAGCCGGAGGGGCGAGTCTGCATTGCCGTCGAGGACGAGGGGGAGGGGTTCGATCCCGAGCAGCTCGACGATCCCACCTCGCCCCAGAATCTGCTGCGTTCGAGTGGACGTGGCGTCTTTTACATGCGGAGTTTCATGGACGAGGTGCGTTTTCTCCCTGGCGCGAAGGGGGGCACACGCATCGAGCTGGTCAAACGGCTTCCTGCCGGGAGGGTGTGATGAAGAGTACGGTACGAGACGTGGGCGATGTGCGGGTCATTGGCCTCGAGGGCAAGATCACCATTGGCGCCGGCGATGTGCAGATGCGGAGTCTGGTGGAGTCGGCCCTCGCCGATGGCCGCACCAAGATCCTCCTCGATCTCAAGGATGTAAGCCATATCGACTCCTCGGGGATCGGCGAGATGGTGGGTTGCTACACGACGGTGGCCCGGCGGGGCGGTTCCATGAAGCTCCTCAACTTGCCGCCGAAGATCAACGACATCCTCCAGGTGACGCAGCTCATCACGGTATTCGATGTCTTCGACAACGAGGCCGAGGCTCTTTCGAGCTTCCCCCGTTAGCGAGAGCCTCGTCGCCCTCATGGCCCGCCACGCGGCGGCCGTGAACGGCCGGTTGGCCGTCCACGTGCCGCCAGCCGACCCGGGCGATCTGCTGGGGGCCGCCATGCACGCCGCTGTCCTCTCCCCGGGCAAGCGGATCCGACCGGCGCTCGTGCTCCTCGTGGCGGAGGCCTTCGGCCGCAGCGACGAGTGGGTGCTCGAGGTGGCCTGCGTGCCCGAGCTGGTGCACGCAGCCTCCCTCGTGCTGGACGACCTGCCCTGCATGGACGACGCCGAGACGCGGCGCGGCGAACCTACCCTGCATCGCCGCTTCGGCGAGGCGGTGGCCCTGCTCGCCGCCTTTGCGCTGCTGGCCCGCGCCGAGGCGCTCCTGCCCCAGGCGCTGGCCGCGGCAGGGGTGGCACCTGCCCACCGCCGCCACCTGCAGCAGCGCCTCGGCGAGGTCATCGAAGCCCTGTGCCGAGGGCAGATCGCCGACCTCGGCCTGGCGGGCCCTGCCGTCACCCTCGAGGAACTCGAACGGATCCACGCCAGCAAGACCGGCGCCCTCTTCGAGTACGCGGCGCTCCTCGGCGCCGTGACCGCCGGTGCGCGGGGAGCGGTTCTGGAGGCCGTGCTGGGATTTGCTCGCAATCTGGGGCTTGCCTTCCAGGTGCGCGACGATCTCCTGGACGTCCGCGGCACGTGCCAGGCCCTCGGCAAGTCGGCTGGCCGCGACGCGGCCCTGGGCCGCGCCACCTTCGTCTCGGTGTTTGGCGAGGACGGGGCGGAAGCGCTGTGCGAGGAGCTGGTCACCGCCGCCCAACGGGCCCTCGCGCCGCTGGGCGCGGCCGGGCGCTTCCTCGCGGAACTCGCCACCTATGTCCGCCATCGAACCGCCTGACCGCCGTCTCGAGGCAGCTCGACAGGCGCTGCGCGGCCGCGGGTACCTGGCGGAGGGCGTGCCGCGGGCGCCCTGGTCGTGGCGGGCGGTGGCTGTGCGACTGGCGCTCTTCGCCGCAGCCCTGGCCGTCACCCTGGCGGTGGCCGAGGTGGGGTTCGCCGGGCAGCCGCTGGGCCTCGTCGCGCCTGTCGCCGCGGGGTACCTCCCCGCTGCCTTGCTGGCCACGCTGCTCGGGTACTGCCTGTGCCGCATGCTGGCTGCCGCTGCCCTTGCCCTCGGTGGGGAGCCCGAGGCCATTGGCAGTGCCGTGGCTGCCCTGGCCGGAGTGGCGATCCTCTCGAGCCTTGCTGCCATGGGCCGGCCCACGACGCCGGGACTCGCGACGGTTCCCGGGATCGCCCTCGGCGTGCTCGCGGCCCTTCTCGCCATGGCGTGGATGCGCCATCACCTTGCCGACCTCCTCGCGCCGCCGGGCACGGTACCGTCGCGCGGGGGAACACCGGTGGTGCCCCTCCTCGTCATCGTGGTCGGCGGGGTACTGGCCGTGCTCGTGGTGGCGCAGCGGCGCGGCGAGCCTGCGACGGTCGGGGCTCCCACCTTCCCCCAGGCCCGGGGTCGCGTTGCCGTTCTGGCGGTGGACGGCCTGGCGCGGGAGGACCTCGACGCCGGTGCTGCGCTGGTTGGCGGGCGGGGGCTTCGCGACGCGACCCTCTGGGGATGGGCGCCGATGGAGCCGCCGGACTCTCCCCTCCCCGTGGTCTTCTGGACCACGGTGGCGTGCGGGGTGCCGCCCGGCGTTCACGGTATTGCCGTCCTCGAAGAGGTGCGCCTGTTCGGCCTGGCCGACGGTCTGCCGCTGTCGCGCCTCGGCCGGTTTGCCGTCGCCCTGCCGCTGCAGGCGGTCGGGCTCGCCCGGGTGGTCGCGCGCCCTGCCACGGTTCGCCACCGCGCGACCTTCTGGGAGATGGCGTCGCGCGCCGGTGTCGGGGTGACGGTGGGCGGGTGGTGGGGGAGCTGGCCCGTGCGTCGGCTCCTCGGGGAGGTGGCCAGCGAGCGTGCTTGGCTCGGCGGCGACCACGGTCCCGACGCCGTCACGCCCGGCCTTGCCGCCGTCGTGGCTGCGGTGGCTGGCAACGGCACCGTGCATCCGGCCTCCCGCAGCGACCGCCTGGCGCTGGCACTGAGCGAGGCAATCGCCGCGACGTCGGCGCCGCACCTGGCGGCCATCGCCATGCCGGCCCTCGACATCGAGCGTCGCACCACTCCCGACGCCACCCCCCTTGCCCTCGCCGATCGGCTGCTGCCCCATCTGGAAGCCCTCGACGCGGTCATCGACCGCCTCCTCCAGGCCGACTACCAGGTCGTTCTCATCGGTGTCCCGTGGCAGGGGGGTACTGCCTTCGTCGCTTCGTCGGCTGCCGTTGCCGGCCGGCACGAAGCGCTGCCGGCCGTGGCCCTCGCGCCTTCGGTGCTCGATGCCCTCGGCCTGCCTCCGGCCAGCGGCCTGCTGGCGCCACGGCGCGACCTCTCGGCTGCCGAAGGCCCCCTCGCCGCCCCGGTGGCCTACGGCCCACCACCGCCGCCCGTTGCGGCACCCTCGCCGCGCGGCCAGGAGGTACAGCGGGAACTCCTCCGCAACCTCGGCTACCTCCAGTAGACAGCACGCCTTCCGCCGCGCTGGGAGGGCTAGGCCTCGTCCTCCTTTTGCATGCGGCGCAGGGTGGTTTCGACGGCAGTCAGTGCCTGTTCGATGTCCTTGACCCCGTGGGCGTGGGAGAGGAAGGCAGGTGCCGACGAACGTGCCGGCAGGAGGAGACCCTGCTCGCGGGCGATGCGGTGGAACCGCTCCCAGCTCTCGTGGTCGACGCGGGCGTAGGAGTTGCCATCCACGACCGGCTGCCGGGAAAAGGCGCACGAGAACACCGAGCCCACCCGGGAGATCCGCAACGGGCGCTCGAACTTGTCGGCCAGCGCCTCGATCCCCGTCTGCCACTGGGCACCCCGCTCCTCCAGGCGCTTGTACACGGCGTCGTTGCGCAGCACCGACAGGGTGGCCGTCGCGGCGTGGACGCTGATGGGCGAGGGGGGGGTGCTCAGGTCGTCGCCGGGCTGGGCGCGCAGCTCGCGTCGCCAGGCCACAGCCCCGAGATGGGCGACGCCGCCACCGAGGACCGAGCTGTACACGGCGACGTCCGGGGTGAGGCCGAGCAGTTCCGCGGCGCCGCCCCGGCCGAGGCGGAAGCCAGTCACCGTTTCGTCGAGCACGAACAAGGCACCCACCCGGCGCGCCGCCTCCTCGACGGCCAGGAGGAACGTGCGATCGGGAGGGACGACGCCAAACTGGGTGGCCAGCGGGTCGACCACCACGGCGGCCACGTCAACGCCCACCTCCTCGAGAACCGTTGCGAGGGCGTCCGCGTCGTGAAAGGGGACGACGCGCACCAGGCGCGACACGTCGGCGGGGATGCCGGCGACGAGGGGCTGCGAGATCCCGAGGGGCCCGAGAGGGGCTACCTGGAACGCCTCGACGGCGGTGCGCCGATTGCCGTCGAAGACGACGATGCGGTTGCGCCCGCTCGTGCGTCGACACCAGCGCAGCGCGAGCTCCCACGCTTCCGTCTCGGAGGCGGTGAGCACCCAGGGACAGAGGTGGGGCAACAGCTCCTCGAGCAGCGCCGCCAGCTCCACCTCGGCCACCGCCGAGTAACCAGCGGCGAGACTGGTGGTCGCCGCGCGGCGGATAGCGTCGAGGACGTACTGGTTGGCGTAGCCGAGCAGGTTGCCGCCCCCACCCCCGACGAAATCGAGGTACGCGATATTCTCCGCGTCGAAGACGCGGCATCCCTGCGCCTTGGCCAGGAGAAAACCGTTGACGCCCCGCCGCAGGGCAAGGGGCGCCGTGCGTTGCGCCAGCGCAAGCAGGTCATCCCCCCGCGGGGCCACGAGAAACCTCCCGGCTCATGGCGTCTGCGCCCTCATGCCTGCTGCCAACGCGCCTCACCCCTCGCCACCTTCCCCATCCTCGGGGTCGCCGTGAAAGAAGTACGCGGCGCACCCCGTCGAACAAAAGTACCGTCCATAGGAAAACGTAGCACACCCGTGACACACGGTGCTGCCGCAGATGGGGCACACGGCGAGCCCCCACGTCGGCTTTTCCTCCCCGCAACGGGCGCAGATGCTACCCCGAGCTTCCGGCACGTTCCAAGTATGGCCAACCCCTCCTTTCCCTGCAAGCGGCCCTGTTGCGCGACGCACGAACCATGCGAGCGGGGCCACGTTGCCCCATGCGCACGCGCGCCCCAGCGGGACGGCGCCTACGTACCTCGCCATCCTCGAACGCCACGAGATCCCTCGCCCGCTGCGCGTTCCTCGAAATCCTCGTATGCGGCGCGATCCTTCGGCCGCCTGGCCCCACCGCGGCATCCTCGAACGCGACGAGATGCTTCGGCCGCTGCGCGGCCTCAGCATGACAGGAGTGCCCCCCTGTCACCCTGAGCGAAGCGAAGGGTCTCGTCGCGCGTGCAGCCCCGCCGCCCTCGCCATGCGGCGAGACGACACAGGGATCGAGCCCTCCACCTTCGCGTCCGCCATGGGGGGTGTGCCACCGCCACCCCGGCCCTCCGCGTGGATTCGTTCGTGAGGCACCCTGCCCCGTTCGAATGGATTCGTGATGGGTCAACGCGGCGGCTTGACCGGTCCCGGGGGGAGGCTAGAATGCACGCGCCGGACGTGCCGGCGTAGCTCAGAGGTAGAGCAGGGGTCTCATAAGCCCCGGGTCAGTGGTTCGATTCCACTCGCCGGCACCACCGACATGCTGGAAGCGCACGTTGCCGCCACGTTTCGTCGCGCCTTCCCCGACCTGGTGGGAGGGAAGGTGGTGGTCGCGCTTTCCGGCGGCGCCGACTCGGTGGCGCTGCTCCGCCTCCTGGTGGCGTCCCGGGAGTCCCTCCGCCTCGAGCTCGTGGCAGCCCACGTGCACCACCACCTGCGCGGTGCCGAGGCCGACCTGGATCTCGAGTTCTGTCGAAGGCTGGCCGCCGCGTGGGCCGTCCCTTTTGCCGAGCGCCACCTGGATCCGCGACCGCTCGCGAGGGTGTCGCCAGAGGCGTGGTGGCGGCGGGAACGCTACCGGCTGCTGGAAGAGGTGCGGCAGAGCACCGCGAGCGACGCCATCGCCACCGCCCACACCCAGGATGACCAGGCAGAAACCGTGCTCTTGAAGCTGTTGCGCGGCGCCGGGCCGCGAGGTCTCGCTGGCATCCGGCGGCGGGCCGGCCGCGTGGTGCGCCCCCTCCTCGACCTCCGCCGCGAGGCGCTGCGCAGCTGGCTCACCGCCGTGGGCCAGCGTTGGCGGGAGGACGCCACCAACCTCGCCCCTGGGCGCCCCCGCAGCGCGGTGCGGCACGAGATCCTGCCGCTGCTCTGCCGCTACGCACCAGCGCTGGTGGAGCACCTGGCCGCCCTCGCCGCCACCCTCGCCGCCGACGAGGAGGTGCTGGCCTCCCTTCTTGCCGAACAGGCCGTGTGGCCGGAGGTCGGCCGGCCGGTGCCGCTTCCGGTGGTCGCTTCCCTCCCCCCGGCGCTCCAGGTCCGCTGGTGTCTCGAGCTGGCGGCCCGGCTGCCCTTGGCCGAACCACCGTCCCGCAGCCAGCTGGCGCAGGTCAGCGCGCTCCTTTCGGGCGGCGCCCCTGCGGCCGTGGATCTGGGCAAGCGCTGGGTGCTTCGCCGGCGCGCAGGCCGACTCTCGCTCCACCCGCCGCCGGTTCCTGCCTTCGCGAGGGTGGGCGTCGCCGTGCCGAGCGAGGTGGTGCTGCCCGGCGGCTTCGTGGCCCGGCTGGGGCTGTCGCGGCCTTCGCGCCGCTGCCACCGCACCGTTCTTTCTCGACGCTGCGCCTTGGCCCGCCTCGCCTTCCGATCGCCCCTCCCCGGCGAGCGCCTTGCCACCTCGGGACAGCCGCGGGTGGCGGAACTGTTGGCGCGCGCCGGTGTGCCGCCCGAGTGGCGGCGCGGATGGCCCGTCCTGGAAGCGAATGGTACGATGATCTGGTGTCCCGGTGCGGGGCTGGCGGCGGGGTGGGAGGGCGGTCCGGAGGAGGTCGTCGCCGAGGTGGAGGAACCATGGCAGCACCACGACCAATAATCACGCGCGATGAGATCGCTGCCCGGGTGGCGGAGATCGGCGCGCAGATCAGCCGCGACTACGCCGGCCGCGAGCTGGTGCTGGTGGGGATCCTCAAGGGGGCGGCGGTATTCCTCGCCGATGTGATGCGGGTCATCGAGGGTCACGTGCGATTCGAGTTGGTGAACGTGACACGGGAGACGGCGCCCCGCGGCGAGGTGATCGAGCTGGCGTACGCCACCAACATCCATCTCCAGGGGGCCCACGCCCTCATCCTCAAGGACATCTGCCACTCGGGGGTGACCGAGAACTACCTGCTCACCCACCTTGCCCAGCAACAGCCGGCCAGCCTCGAGGTGGCTGCGGTCATCGACAAGCCGGTGCTGCGCCGGGTGGCGCTGGCGCCCAAGTACGTCCTGTTCGACGAAGCCCCGGCAGGGCGGTTGGTCGGCTACGGGATGGAATTCGAGGGGCGGTGGGGGAATCTTCCCGACCTGTGCGTGCTTGAGGACTGACACGGGGCACGTCGGCTTCGGCCGGTCCCCGCTCGGGAGAGGCCTTGAACCAAAACGTTCGTAACGCCTTGCTGTTCGTGGTCATCGTCGTGTCGGTGATTCTCCTGTGGAACTGGGTCACCACCACGAGGACCGCCAGGGAGGAGCTCACCTTTTCCGAGTTCCTCGCCAAGGTGGAGGCCGGCGAGGTTGCCGAGGTGCTGATCCGCGGCAACGATCTCCTCGTGCGTTCGACCAGCGCCCCGCCACCCAAGCCCTTCGGCAAGGAGCCGTACGACTTCGTCACCTACTCGCCGGGCTACGACAAGCTCGTCGATCTCTTGCGCCAACACGGGGTGACCATCAGGGCCGAGGAGCCAGCGCAGGGCTCCGTGTGGACCCTCCTCATCTCGGCCCTGCCCTTCCTCCTCCTCATCGGCATGTGGTACCTCTTCTGGAGGCAGATGCAGGCGGGGGGCAACAAGGCCCTGGCCTTCGGCAAGTCGCGGGCGAAGCTCTTGGCTGCCAACCAGAAGCGAGTGACGTTCAAGGACGTGGCGGGAGTCGAGGAGGCCAAGGAGGAACTGCAAGAGATCATCGAGTTCCTGCGCGACCCGCAGAAGTTCGCCAAGCTGGGCGGCAAGATCCCCAAGGGCGTGCTCCTCATGGGACCCCCGGGCACGGGCAAGACGCTGCTCGCCAGGGCGGTGGCGGGCGAGGCGGAGGTGCCGTTCTTCTCCATCTCGGGCTCCGACTTCGTGGAGATGTTCGTGGGGGTGGGGGCGTCGCGGGTTCGCGATCTGTTCGAACAGGGGAAGAAGAGTGCCCCGTGCATCATCTTCATCGACGAGATCGACGCCGTGGGCCGCCACCGCGGCGCCGGCCTGGGCGGCGGCCACGACGAGCGCGAGCAGACCTTGAACGCGCTCCTGGTGGAGATGGACGGGTTCGAGTCCAACGAGGGGGTGATCCTGATCGCCGCCACCAACCGCCCCGACGTTCTCGATCCGGCGCTGTTGCGCCCCGGCCGATTCGACCGGCGGATCGTCGTCAACCGCCCCGACCTCAACGGCCGCATGGAGATCCTCGCCGTCCACACGGCCAAGATCACCCTGGCCGACGATGTGGACCTCGCCGTGCTGGCGCGCTCGACCCCCGGTTTTTCCGGGGCCGATCTCGCCAATCTGGTCAACGAGGCCGCCCTGCGCGCCGCCCGTTACGACAAGCCTGCCGTCACCATGGACGACTTCGAGTTCGCCAAGGACAAGGTGATGATGGGTGCCGAGCGGCGCTCCCTGGCCCTGTCCGAGGAAGAGAAGCGGGTGGTCGCCTACCACGAGGCGGGGCACGCGCTGGTGGCGGCCCTGCTTCCCAACGCCGACCCCCTCCACAAGGTCACCATCATTCCCCGCGGGCTGGCCCTGGGCCTGACCCAGCAACTGCCGGAAGAGGACCGTTACCTCCACCCCAAGGCATACCTGGTCGACGAACTGGTGGTGCTCATGGCGGGGCGCCTCGCCGAACAGCTCGTGTTCGGGCCGGATCGCATCACCACCGGCGCCGGCAACGACCTGGAGCGGGCCACCGAGCTGGCCCGCAAGATGGTGTGCGAGTGGGGGATGTCGCGGATGGGTCCGCTCACCTTCGGGAAGCGCGAGGAGGCCATCTTCCTCGGCAAGGAGTTCGCGCGTCACCAGGACTACTCGGAGGCCACGGCGGTGGAGATCGACAACGAGATCAAGCTCTTGGTCGAGACCTCCTACCGCCGCGCCGAGGAGCTCTTGACGCAGCACCGCACGGCCCTCGACCGCATCGCCCACGCCCTCCTCGAGCACGAGGTGCTGGAGGGCGACGAGGTCTACCGGATGGTGGCGGAGGAGAGCGGCATTCCCGTCGACCAGCTCAAGGGTCCGGGCCACCGCCAGCCGAGCCCGGCGAGGGTCTCGGACTAGCCTGCCGCGGCCACGCCAGGGTAGAGGTACAATCTCGCCGTGGTCGTGCTCCGCGCCCTCCTCACCGCCTGGGCCATGGTGGTCACCGTGGTGGATACCGTCGTCCTCGGAACCTACGGTGCCATTGTCGGCTTCATCCCGCCGCGCGGCGACTGGACACTGCGCGGGTCGCGGTTGTGGGCACGCATCATCCTCCTGGCCGCTGGCGTCCGCCTCAAGGTGGAAGGCGCCGAGCAGGTGCCCCGCGACGGCCCCGTGGTGTTCATGTCCAATCACGAGTCGTGGCTCGACATCCCCGTCCTCCTGGCGAGCATCCCCGTCCAGGTGCGCTTCCTGGCCAAGAAGTCGCTGTTCTCGATCCCCTTCTTCGGCTGGGCCATCGCCTCCATGGGGTTCATACCCGTCGACCGGAAGAACCGGCGCGAAGCCATCAAGTCCTTCGAGCAGGCGGCCCAGCGCATCCGGGCCGGCCGGTCGGTGCTGGTGTTCCCGGAGGAGACTCGGACGCCGGACGGCCGGCTGTTGCCGTTCCAGCGGGGGGGCTTTCTCATCGCCATCAAGGCAGGGCTTCCCATCGTACCGGTGGGTCTCGAGGGAGCGCGGCGCTGCCTGCCCAAGTACAGTTACCTGCTGCGGCCGGGCACCATCACCGTGCGCTTCGGGTCGCCCATCCCCACCGAAGGGGTGGGGGTGACGGCCAAGGACAACCTGATGGAGGCGGTGCGAACGGCCATGCTCCGGCTTCGCGGCAATATCGACGGCAACGTTGACGTTGGAGCGAGTGGGCAGGGGACGGCGCCCTTGGAGTCGTGATGGTCACGTGCGAGCAGGTCTGGCAGGCACTCGGGACGGTCATGGATCCCGAGATTCCCTTTTCCATCGTCGACCTCGGTCTGGTCTACGGGGTGGAGGTGGCACCCACCGGGGCCGTCAAGGTCCAGATCACCTTGACGACCCACGGCTGCCCACTTGTGCGGCGGATCAGCGACGACGTGCGCGAGGCTGTCGCCAGGCTCACCGGTGCCTCCGAGGTGGCGGTGGAGATCGTCTGGGACCCACCCTGGAACCCGGAAATGGCCACCCCCGAAGTCCGCCGTCGCCTGGGCCGCTGAGGACCGCGGCCGCCCGCGGGGGAGTGGGAACGTCCTCGAACCAGCGTCGTCGTTCCCGAGGAGGAAGACCAGTGATCGATGCCCAGGAGGTCCGCGAATCCTTAAGGCAGGTCAAGTTCCCCGGTTTGACCCGCGACATCGTCTCCTTTGGTTTCGTCCGCGATGTTGCGGTGGAGGGAGACCGGGTACGGGTGCGCATTGCCCTCACCAGCGCCAGACCGGAGGTGGGCCCGGCCATCGAGCAGGATGCCCGGACGGTGCTGGAGTCGCTGCCCGGCGTCGGCCAGGTGGATCTCGAGGTGCGGGTCGAGCCGCCCCGGACGGAAGTGGCCGCCCCCCCCAACCCGTTGCCAGGGGTGCGGAATAAGGTGGCGGTGGCGTCGGGGAAGGGGGGCGTGGGCAAGTCCACGGTGGCCGCCAACCTGGCCCTCGCCCTCAAGGAGCTCGGCCACACCGTCGGGCTCCTCGATGCCGACATCTACGGCCCCTCCCAGGCTCTCATGATGGGTTGCCGCGAGCGGCCCATGGTCAACGAGGAGGAGAAGATCCTCCCGGTGGACGGCAACGGCGTCCAGGTCATGTCCCTGGGCTTTCTCATCGACCCCGACACGCCGGTGATCTGGCGCGGCCCGATGGTCATGAAGGCACTGCAGCAGTTTCTCGAGGATGTGGCATGGGGCAACCTCGACGTGCTGGTGGTCGATCTGCCGCCCGGCACCGGCGATGCCCAGTTGACCATCACCCAGCAACTGCCCCTCGACGGCGCGGTCATCGTCACCACCCCCCAGGACGTGGCCCTCATCGACGCCCGCAAGGGACTTGCCATGTTTCAGAAGGTCAACGTGCCGGTCCTCGGCGTGGTGGAGAACATGTCCACCTTCGTCTGTCCCCACTGCGGGCAGGAGAGCGAGATCTTCAAGCGCGGCGGCGGTCGCCGGACCGCCGAGCAGCTCGGCGTGCCTTTCCTGGGCGAGATCCCCATCGATCCGGCCATCGTCACCGGTGGCGACGCCGGCACACCCATCGTGGCGGCTGCCCCCGACTCGGCGGCGGCCCGCGCCTTCCGCGCCCTGGCTCGGGAGGTGGCGGCGAGGATCGGCGGGGCCGACGCGACCACCAGGCGCTGAGGATCGCGCCGCCTACTGGGGGGCCCGCTCGGGGAGGCCGCCGGCAGCGATGATGGCCTCCAGCCGGGCGGCCAGGAGCTCCGGATCGCCGTAGCCCACCTGCTCGCCGTTGGCAAAGTAGGTGGGCGTGCCCAAGACCCCCAGACGCTGGCCGAGTTCGAGCTGGGCCAGCACGCGGTCCACGGCGGTGTCCTTCAGGTAGCAGCCGCGAAACGCCTTCTCGTCCAGCCCTTGCTGGAGGAGGAAGCCGAAGATGGCCTCATCGACGGTGTCGACGGTCAGGGAATCCTGGAGGCGGTACATCTCGTCCTTGAAGGCCACAAGTCTGTCGCTCCAGAGGGAGGCGATGCAGGCACCGCCCACGGCGGCGCGAAACGCCCACGGGTGGTTGCGCACGAGCGGGTAGCTCACCAGGCCGTGGCGCACCGCCCCGGCAAGGCGGGCGAGGACCGGTTTGACTTCCCCCCAGGCGCGCTTGCAGGCCGGACACTCGTAGTCGGAGAACTCGACAAACTTCACCGTGGCCCCACCGTGGCCAGGGTCCCACTGCACGAGGGGGGAGTCGAGCAGTTCGCGCCGCACCGCCCGCGGGTCGCGGTCGAGGGGCCAGGTGGCGCCGAGGATCAGGACCTTGCCGTCGGCGGTGAGGGCCATGGGCCACTTCGTCCACCCGTAGCCGGTGGAGAGCTCGGCAGTGATGAGCACCACACCCGACGGGCGCTCGGGGCCCGTGGGCCACCGGAGGCGGGTGCGGGTGCCGAGCATCTCGGTGAGGATGGGCGGCAGCTCCTGCTCCACGAACCGGCGCAGGCGCTCGGGGCTCACCGCCCCGCCGAGGGGCGGCACGGGAGCGACCAGGCCGGTACTGGCCGTGCGCCGCTGGGGGTCGACGAGGATCGAGAGGGTCTCGTCGGACTTGCCGTCGCCCGTGCGCCGTGTCGCGGTCATGAGGACGTACGCGCCGGCGGGCGTCAAGCCATCGGCGTCGCGCTTGAGTTCGAGGGTGCCCTTGGGGTTGTACGGCAGGTACGCACGGGCAAAGCGGCGCGTCTCGCTGTCCAGGCTCTGACCGTGGGCGACCACGGCAAATAGCAGGCAGGCTAGTAGACTCGAGCTTCGGCGCATCGACGATCCTCCCGACACAACTGCATACCATAGCAAAGCAGCACCGCACCTCGCTCGCCACCCCTGGTCCTCGAGGGTGCGGGTGGGTTAGAGTGAGACCGTGTCGTGGGTACGTCTGGCTCGTCTCACCGAGGGCGCCCGCCCGGCGGTCATGGGGATCGTCAACGTGACACCCGACTCCTTCTCGGACGGTGGCCGCTTCCTCGACCGCGAGGCAGCGGTACGCCACGCCGTGCGGCTGCTCGCCGAGGGGGCGGACCTCCTCGACGTGGGCGGCGAGTCCACGCGCCCCGGTGCCGCGCCCGTGTCGGGAGAGGTGGAGCGCGAACGAGTGCTGCCGGTGATCGAGGGGATCCTCCAGCGCCGGCCCGACGCCATCCTGTCGGTGGATACGCGGCGCGCCTTTCTGGCGGCGGAGGCCCTGGCCAGGGGAGCCTGCCTCGTCAACGACGTGAGCGCCGGCGCCGACCCGGCCATGCTCGAGACCGTGGCCCGCGCCGGGGCGGGCATCGTCCTCATGCACATGCGGGGCGAACCGGCCACCATGCAGGCCAATACGACCTACGACCACGTGGTGGCCGAGGTCCACGCCTTTCTCTCGGCCCGCGCTCGCGCCGCCGAGCGGGCGGGCGTGCCGGCCAGCGCCATCTTCCTCGACCCCGGTATCGGCTTCGGCAAAGATCTGGACGGCAACCTGCAGTTGCTGCGGGCCCTCGGCGATCTCGCTGCACTCGGTTACGGCGTCGTCGTGGGCGCCTCCCGCAAGTCGTTCATCGGCGCCCTCACCGGCGCCCCCGTCGACGACCGACTGCCGGGTTCCCTGGCGGCCCTGGTGCGCGCCGCGCGGCTGCCCCGTGCCATGGTCCGGGTCCATGACGTCGCGGCGACGGTGCAGTTCCTCACGGTGCTTTCGGCCATCGAGGGCGAGTCATGAGCTCCTTCCTCGCCACCCTCCGGCAGCTCGTGCAGCTCGATGTGGGGCTTCGCGACGTCGTCGACATCCTCCTGGTCACCGTCCTCTTCTACTCGGTGTTGGTGGTGGTGCGTGGCACCCGGGCCGTTTCCATGCTGTGGGGCATCGTGGTCCTCACCGGCGGCTACCTCCTCGCCACCGCCCTCGATCTCATCACCTTGGCGACGGTGCTCCGCGAGGTCCTGTTCTACTTGCCGTTCGTGATCATCGTGCTGTTCCAGCACGAGATTCGCCGCATCCTCGCAGTGGTGGGGCGGTCGCGGCTGTTGCGCTGGTTTTCGTCGCTGTCGCCCCGGCAGGTGCTGGTCAACGAGGTGGTCCTCGCCTGCGACACCCTGGTGGCCCGGCGGCACGGGGCCCTCATCGTCATCGAGCGTGGCGAAGGGTTGCGGACCTACGCCGATACCGGCATCCCCCTCGACGCCCAGCTGAGCTATGACTTGCTGGTGAACATCTTCGTCCCCGGCACCCCGCTCCACGACGGCGCTGCCCTCGTGCAAGGCAACCGGATCGTCGCCGCCGGCTGCTTCTTGCCGCTGTCGACCCGCGCCGATCTGTCCAGTGAATACGGCTCGCGCCACCGAGCCGCCCTCGGCATCGCCGAGGAGACCGACGCCGTGGCCGTGGTGGTCTCCGAGGAGCGAGGGGCCATGGCCGTGGCCGAGAACGGGCAGCTCCACTCCGGCCTCGACAGCCGTGCCCTCCGCTACTTGCTCATGGAACTTTTGGTCCTCGGCCAGAAGGGAACGCCGTGATGCGCCTGCGGCCCCGCCACCCCCTCTCCTTTGCTGTGGCGCTCTTCTTTGCCTGTCTCCTCTGGTACGCCACCGCCCTGGAACGTCGCGAACGGATCTCCGAACGGCAGCTCGACGCCCCCCTGACCTTCGTCAACGTGGGCAGCGACCTGGTCATCACCTCGGAGGTCCCCCTGGCGCTTACCTTGCGAGTGCGTGGCCCCCTCTCGCGCCTGCGCTCCCTGGGTGCGGGCGACGTGGGGGTGGTGGTGGACCTGCGGGGGACCGGCGAGGGCGAGCACGAGGTGGCGGTGGAGAGTCGCCACGTTGCCGTGCCCGCGGGCGTGGACGTCCTTGCCGTCTCGCCAGCGCGGCTGCCGCTCCGGCTCGAGCGGATCGTGCGCCGCCGGCTGCCGGTGAAGCCGCCCCTCCTCGGCGCGCCCGCTGCCGGCATGACCGTCGGGCACGTGTTCACGGAACCGGCCACCGTGCTGGTGGCGGGTCCGCGCCTGCTCCTGGAGACGCTCCCCGCGGTCGTCACCGACCCGGTGGTGGTCGCGGCGGCGAAAGGTACGGTGGAGAGCGTGGTGGCGGTGCATTCGCCGCACTCGCTGGTGCGCATCGTCGAACCGCCCACCGTGCGCGTGGCCGTGACCATCGTGCCCGAGCGGAGCCCGCGCGGCGGCGGAGGTCAGCCGTGAGGGAACGCCTCTTCGGCACCGACGGCATCCGCGGCAAGGCGTTGCGGCCACCTTTGGATCAGCGAACGGTGAGTCGCCTGGGGCGGGCCCTTGCCGACCACCTGCACGACGGCGGGCTGCCGCTCCGGATCCTGCTGGCGGGCGACACCCGTCGCTCGACCGAGACCCTGGCCGGGTGGCTGGGGGGAGCGTTTCGCGCGGCGGGCGGCGAGGTGATCTGGGCGGGGGTGCTGCCTACCCCCGCGGTCTCCCACCTGGTTCGGGACGACGGCGGGTTTGGGGCCGGCGTCATCATCTCCGCCTCCCACAACCCGGCCGAGGACAACGGCATCAAGCTGGTCCAGGGGCGAGGCACCAAGTGGCCGGCGGCGGACGAGCGGCGGCTCGAGGCGCGCCTCGCCGCCATGGCCGACGAGGTGCCCGTGGCCCCCCTGCCCGCTCCCGAGACCGGGTGGGTCAGGCGCTACCTCGAACTCGTGGCGGGGAGTGTGCCCGCCGCGGGCCTCGTCGGGCTGCACCTCGTGGTAGACGCGGCCAACGGGGCCGCTTCCCACCTGGCCGGGGAGCTGTTCGAGCGGCTCGGCGCAATGGTGCACCTGATGGCGGCGTCACCCGACGGCCACAACATCAACGACAGGTGCGGGGCGTTGCACCCAGCGGCCCTGGCCCGCGCGGTGGTGGAGCGGAAGGCGGATGCTGGCATCGCCCTGGACGGCGACGCCGACCGGGCCATCCTCGTCACCCACACGGGTCGCGTCCTCGACGGCGACCATGTCCTCTTGGTGTGGGGAACCGCGCTGGCCGAAGCGGGACACCTGCCGGGGATGCAGGTGGTGGCGACGGTCATGTCCAACCTGGGCCTCGAACGGGCCCTGGGAGAGCGCGGCATCCGCCTCGTTCGCTGCCCGGTGGGCGACCGCGAGGTATGGGAGGCCATGGAGCGAAGCGGCGCGGTGCTGGGTGGCGAGCAATCCGGTCATGTCATCTGCGCCCACCACTCGGTCACTGGCGACGGCCTGCTGACGGCGAGCCACGTGCTTTCCTGGTTGCAGCAGCGCGGCGAGGAGCTGGAGGCGCGAGCCCGCCTGCCCCGCTTCCCGCAGGTGCTCATCAACGTGCCCGTGGCTCGACGTCGGCCCCTAGCGGAGCTCGAGGAGTTGACCGCCGCCATCGCCGAGGCCGAGCAGCGTCTCGCCGGCGGTGGTCGGGTATTCGTCCGCTACTCGGGGACCGAACCCGTGCTCCGCATCATGGTGGAGGCCGCCCGCCAGGAAGAGGCGGCAGCCACGGCGGTCCGCCTCGCCGAGCTGGCGCAACGCGCCTGCGGCGACGAAGGGGCGTGAGGAACGAACGACGTCGAGGGACTCTGGAGACGGTGCGCAGTGACGGGAGGCACGACCATGGCACGCTGGTATCTCGCGTGGGGCGGTGAGCGGATCGGTCCGGTGGACGAGGAGGAGGCGGCTCGCCGCGCCGCCGCCAACCCGGACGGGTTTGCATGGCGGGAGGGGTTCTCCGAGTGGGTGCCGATCCGGCGGGTACGGGAGCTGCAGCGGGGATCCGGACCACCGGCACTTCCCACCACCCGGCGTGCCGACGAGATCGACTACCGGATCCTCGGTGCCGAAATGCAGTTCGTGGAGGTGGAACTCGACCCCGGCGAGAGCGCCATCGCCGAGGCCGGGGCGATGATGTACAAGGCACCGTCGGTGGCCATGCAGACCATCTTCGGCGACGGCTCCTCGGCCGCGGGCTCGTTGCTCGACAAGCTGGTGGGCGCCGGCAAGCGGGTGCTCACGGGCGAGCGCCTCTTCATGACCGTCTTCACCAATACCGGCCAGGGCAAGGCGCAGGTCGCCTTCGCGGCACCGTTCCCGGGGAACATCATCCCCCTGCCCCTGACGGCGCACGCGAATTGCCTCGTCTGTCAGAAGGACAGCTTCCTCTGCGCCGCCCGGGGCGTTTCTATCGGCATCTTCTTCCAGCGCAAGATCCTTACCGGACTGTTCGGCGGCGAGGGCTTCATCATGCAGCAGCTGGAGGGGGACGGCCTGGTGTTCGTCCACGCGGGCGGGACGGTCGTCGAGCGTACCCTGGACGCGGGAGAGGTACTGCACGTGGACACCGGCTGCGTGGTGGCCTTCGAGGCCACGGTGGCATTCGATATTGAGCCTGTAGGCGGCATCAAGTCGATCCTGTTCGGCGGCGAAGGGGTGTTCCTGGCCGTGCTGCGCGGGCCGGGGAAGGTGTGGCTGCAGTCGCTGCCCTTCTCGCGTCTCGCCGGGCGCATGCTGGCGGCGGCGCCGCAGCAGGGGGGCCGCCGCGAGGAAGGGTCCATCCTCGGGTCGCTGGGGGGGCTGCTCGACGGCGACAACCGCTTCTAGCGGGGCGTTCCCGAAGGCGTTCGCATTTGCTAGGCTCATGGCATGGAGACGGGTACGACCAACCGCCAGGAGAACCGCGGCAGGGGTGCGCTCCTCGTCCTGCTTCTCGCCTCCCTCGTCCTTGCCTACCGCATCGTCCGCCCCTTCCTCCACCCCATCCTGCTGGCCGTGATCCTGGCCCCCATGGTGTTCCCCGTCTTCGCCTTTTTCCGCGCCCGGTTGAAGGGGCGCCAGGGGATCGCCGCATTCCTCACCTGCGTCGTGCTGGTACTGGTCATGCTCGGTCCGGCCGCGTTGCTCCTCACCGCCCTCGTCACCCAGGGGATCGAGTCGGTGACGGCGATCCAGGCGTGGGTGGAGGCTGGCAAGCTCGACGAGCTGCGCACCACCCCCTGGGTGGAGCGGGCACGACCCCTGCTGCAGCGCTACCTGCCGCTGGTCGACCCAGATCGGATCGACCTCGCTGCCGTCCTCCTCGAGGTGTCCAAGCGCATCGGCAGCTTTCTCCTGACCAAGGGGGGCGCCGTGCTGTCGGGCACCGGCTGGCTGCTCGGGCAGATGGTCCTCATGCTCTTCGTGCTGTTCTACCTGCTCTGCGAGGGGGAACGCATCCTCGCCCGGCTGCGCCACCTGAGTCCGTTGCGCGCCTCCCAGGACCAGCTTCTCCTCGAGCGGTTGCGCGCCGTCTCCCGGTCGGCGGTGGTCGGGGCCTTTGCCACGGCGGTCGCACAAGGGATCGCTGGCGGGATCGGTTTGGCCCTCGTCGGCATCCCCGGCCTTTTCTGGGGCACGGTCATGGCCTTTTCGAGCCTGATTCCGGTGGTCGGCACGACCCTGGTCTGGGGACCGGCCGCCGTGTACCTGCTGCTGGCCGGTCGACCTCTGGCCGCCCTCTTCCTGGTCCTCTACTCGGCGGTGGTCGTGGGGTCCATCGACAACTTCCTCCGCCCGATCCTGATGCGCGGCCAGGCCGGGATGAGCAGTGTCGTCCTTTTCTTTGCCATCCTCGGCGGGGTGCAGGCCTTCGGCCTCTTGGGCGTGATCTACGGACCGCTGGTGTTCACCCTGGTGGCAGCGTTCCTCGACCTCTACGCGGCCGAGTACCGCGACTTCCTCGCCGAACGCGCCTCCTCCTGAACGTGTTTACAGGGAGAGGCGAACGCCGATACTCACCATCTCGAAGTCGAACCCGCCACCTTCGGGGTACTTCTCCCACTCCCCCACCACCCCGACATGCTTGGCGAGGGATACGAGGAGCGCAAAGCCGTAGAAACGATCCTTGCCGCTCCTGGCGGCCTCGCCCCAGCGAGCCAGGAAGTCGCTGGTGCCGCGGACCTCGCTGTCCCAGAAGTAGTAGCCGGTCTTGGCCGAGGCGGTGAGGAACGAGCCGAGCGGGAGGTGGGCGGTGAGGGCCAGGCTCCAGGCGTCCGTGGTGGCCTCCGCCCACCCCTCGTCGAACCCTTCGAGGTGGCGGGCGTCCACCGAGCCAAAGTTGATCCAGGCGCCCTCGAGGCCGAAGAAGTTGCCGCGGTAGCCGGCGATGACCTTGTACCCGTCGGCGTGGTCCTCGAAGGCGGCCCAGTCCGTGTCGCTCGCCCCGAGATCCACGCCGGTCCAGGAGTACGCAGCGCCCACGTAGAGCCCCTGGGCGGCGCTGGTGGTGGCCAGGAGCGCGACGGCAAGGGCAACGCCGAGCAGAACAGGCTGCCGCACGGGTCGTGAGAGCGTCGAGTCCATGGTGTCTCCTCTCGGCCGGAACGCCGGCAGCACGATTATGCACCAGGGATGCCTTTACGGCGCGGAAGTGGGCGGCTAGACTCCGGGGAGCATGGGGCTTGCCCGCCTCGCCCTCTGCCTCGGGGTGGCCGTGTGGCTTCCCGCCTGCGCCGTCACCCGCCACGGCCTCCTGCGTCCCCTGCCCGAGGGTCCGGCCATGGCAGCCGTCGTGTCCCTTTCCGGCGAGACGGCGACCGTGACGGTGACCGTTCCCGGCACCGGCGAGGTCCTGCGGGGTCGGCTCGAACCGGCAGCCGACCGCCGACCCAGCGGACAGACCTGGGACGCGCTCGGCGGTTCGGCCGTGTCCCGGGGGCCTGGCGGACCGAGCGGTGCCTCGCTCCTCGCCGCTGGCCCGCGAACCCTGCACCTCGAGGGCAACCTCGTGGGGGACGAGGGCACGACCCTGCACTGCGAGGTGGCCCTGGAGCAGCGCGTCCGTGTGCGGGGGGAAGGGGTCTGCGAGGTGGTCGGCGAGGGCCCACCCGCCCGGTACATCCTCCTCTTCTAGTTTCGACGCACCGCAGCCGGGGGCGGCAACCCCCGGTGGCGCGAGGCCAGCTCCGCGGCCAGCGCGTCGAATAACAGGGCGCGGCCGCCGAGGCAGGGCGGGACGTGGCCCGCCACTCGCGACCTCCGGCGTTGCTGCCATTGGCAGAGGCGAACGTACAGAAGTGGCGGGGTGGACGAGGCTCGCCCG
>FWPV01001302.1_pt1 | contig 70313 bp, 69 predicted proteins | sample 2228371 | NCBI WGS metagenome assembly FWPV01 (sample SAMEA103939776, study PRJEB20133) | metagenome
GCGTGCGACGAGGGAATCTCCATCGAGGCTTTGTCGGATTCCACCGTGATGAGGCTTTGCTCGGCCTTGACCGTGTCGCCTTCCTTGACCAGCAGCTCGATCACGGCGACTTCGTCGAAGTCGCCAATGTCGGGAACCTGGATGTCCATGAGTGCCATGTTCGGGTTCCCTTCTTAGAGCAGCACGCGGCGGAAGTCGGCCAGGATCTGGCCGAGGTAGGCGTTGAAGCGCGCCGCGGCAGCGCCGTCGATGACGCGGTGGTCCCAGGTGAGCGAGAGCGGCAGCATCAGGCGCGGCACGAATTGTTTGCCGTCCCACACGGGCTCGGTCTGGCTCTTGCACACGCCCAGGATGGCGACCTCGGGCGCGTTGATGATGGGCGTGAAGTAGCGCCCACCGATGCCGCCCAGGCTGGAGATGGTGAAGGTGGCGCCACTCATGTCGGCCGGGCTGAGCTTGCCGTCGCGGGCTTTCTTGGCGAGTTCGGCCATCTCCTGGCTGATCTGCAGCACGCCCTTCTTGTCGGCGTCTTTGATCACGGGCACCACCAGGCCGTTGGGCGTGTCGGCGGCGAAGCCGATGTGCCAGTACTGCTTGTAGATGAGCGCGTCGCCGTCCAGGCTGCTGTTGAACTCGGGGAACTTCTTGAGCGCGGCCACGCAGGCCTTGATCAGGAAGGCCAGCATGGTGACCTTGATGCCGCTCTTCTCGTTTTCCTTGTTGGTGGACACGCGGAAGGCTTCGAGTTCGGTGATGTCGGCGTCGTCGAAGTTGGTGACGGCCGGGATCACCACGGCGTTGCGCGTGAGGTTGGCGCCGCTGATCTTTTTGATGCGGCTCATCTCCTTGCGCTCGATGGGGCCGAACTTGGCGAAGTCCACCTTGGGCCAGGGCAGCAGCTCCAGGCCCACGCCCGAGCCCGCAGCAGCGGCCGGCGCCTTGGCCGCCTGGGCCAGGGTCTGCACCGCCCCGCTCATGACCGAGCGGGTGAAGGCTTGCACGTCTTTGGCCGTGATGCGGCCCTTCTGCCCCGAGCCCTTCACCTCGGCCAGCGGCACGCCCAGCTCGCGGGCGAACTTGCGCACCGAGGGGGAGGCGTGGGGCTGGTTCAAGGCCAGGGCGTCGGCCGGGCGGTGCGCCGGCACGGCCGCTGCAGCCACTGCGGCCAATGCCGCCACTGGCGCGGTGTCCACACGGAGGGTTTGGGCAGGGTCTCGGGCTTGGGCTTGGGCTTGGTCTTCGCCCTCGTGCCCGAGGTCGATCAGGCCGAGCACGTCGTGCGCTTGCACCTCGTCGCCCAGGGACACCCACCACTGCGCCAGGGTGCCGGTGCCCGAGGCCCGGACGTGGGTGAGCGCCGAGTCGGACTCCAGCACCAAGATCACTTCATCGCGCTGCACCGCGTCGCCCGCGCCCTTGAGCACTTCCGACACCTGCAGGTGCCCGCCTTCGAAATCAAAATCAGCTTTGACGTTTTCCATCTTTCGGTCCATTGGCCACGGGGTGGGCCATCACAATCTTTCGCCCCATCGACGAGGGGCCCGAGAACAGGCTGCAGAACAAGGTGGGCAGCACCTCCATGCCCATGTGCAGGTCGTGCAGCACGCGCAGTCGGCCGGCCTCTTTGAGTTGCCGCAGGTAGGCCCAGGCCTCGGGGAAGCGTTGGGCGTAATCGGGCGCGTAGAAGCCTTCCATCGACAGCCGCCGCGCAATGAGCGCGCGGGTGTTGCGCACCCCGTGGCGGCGGGGCAGCGGCACGTTGGCATCGGCCGTGTTGCCGCACAGCACCAAGCGCCCGCGCAGCGCCATGTGCGGCAAGGCGGCCTCGATGAGTTCGTTGCCCAGGGTGTCGAACACCAGGTCAATGCCATCGGGGAAGGCCTCGCCCAGCGCCTGGCTCAGGTCGCTGGCGCTGCGGTGGTCAATGACCTGGTCGACCCCGATCGAGCGCAACCACTCGGCCTTCTGCGGCCCACCGGCCACGCCCACCACGCGCGCGCCGTGCAGGTGGGCGATCTGGCAGGCCAGCGCGCCCACGGCCCCGGCCGCCGAGGTGATGAACACCTGCTGCCCGGCCTTGAGGCGGCCCACTTCCAGCAGGCCGAAGTAGGCGGTGGCGCCGGGCACGCCCAGGTAGCTGAGCAAGGCGTAGGGCGGATGGCCGGTGAACGGCGGGGCCGGGGCCACGGTGGTGGCGCGCACGTTGGCCAGGTCGGTCCAGCCCCACGAGCCGGTGACGATGTCGCCAGGGCGCAGGGTGCCGCCTGGGGCGGCCACCACCTGCCCCACCGCGAAGCCGGTGACGCGGCTGCCCGACACGAGGGCCGGGGTGTGGGGGTCGGCGCTGGCCAGGCGGTGGCGCAGGCCGGGATCGCAGGCCCAGCACAGGGTTTCCACGCGCACCTCATCGCCCTGCAAAGGCGGCAGTTCGCCAGCGCGCAGGGCAAAGGCCGATGGCTTGACCATGCCGTGCGGCGCGGCCTGCAGCACGATCTCGCGGTGCGGCACGGCACCGGTCGCGGCGTCAGACATCGAGCACCAGGCGGGCAGAAAGGGAGCGCGAGCAACAGGGCAGGAAAACCGAGCCCGAGGTTTTTTCGTCGTCGCTGAGGAAGAAGTCGCGGTGGTCGGGCACGCCGCCGAGCACGCGCGTGAGGCAGGTGCCGCAGACGCCTTGCTCGCAAGACAGGGGAATGCACACACCTTCGGCCTGCAGGGCCTTGGCCACCGACAAGTGGCCGGGCACGCGCACCACGCGCCCGGTGCGGGCGAGTTCCACCTCGAAGGCATCGCCATCGGCGGGCGGCGCGGCCGCGCCAAAGCGCTCGTGGTGCACGTTGGCATCAGGCCAGCCGCAGGCCCGGGCGGTGTCCAGCACGGCGTCGATCAGGCCTTGGGGGCCGCAGACGTACACGTGCACCTCGGGCGAAGGCGAGGCCAGGATGGCGCGCAGGTCGGGCCGGGCCTCGTCGTCGAAATAGAAGCGCGCGGCGCCGCCCAGGTGCTCGGCCAGTTGGCGCTCGAAGGCCATGTGGCGGCGCGAGCGGGCGCCGTAGTGCAGCGCAAAGGGCTGGCCCGATTGCTGCAGGGCATCGGCCATGCAGGCGATGGGGGTGATGCCAATGCCACCGGCGATCAGGATGCTGGCACCGGCCTGCGGCGCCAGCGAAAAGTGGTTGCGCGGCGCACCGATCCAGAGGTCTTGCCCTTCGTGCACGCGCTCGTGCATGGCCACTGAGCCGCCCCGGCTGGCGGGGTCTTTGAGCACGGCGATGCGGTAGCGGTCGCGCCGCGCGTCGAGCAAGGAATACTGGCGAACGAACCCGCCGTCCAGGTGCACGTCGATGTGGGCCCCGGGCTGTACCTCGGGCAGTTCGCCCCCGTCGGCCCGCGCGAGCTCGAAGCTCGCGATGTCATCGGTTTCTTGCCGCCTGGCCCGCACCCGCACCTGCAGGCGCTCGTTCGCACACACGTTCATCTGTTTGACCTCAATGCTCCACCGCCCGCCAAACTGCCCACCAGGGACAACAGGCGGGGCCCGTAATTCGATTCCAGTTCGCCGTGCGCCACCTGATAGGACTGCAGCACGCAATTCATGACCGCGATATCGGCATTGGGGTCTCGGGGCAAGGGCGCGGCCACCGCATAGATGTCGGGCCGCAAATCGCCATACGAGTAACAAAACCCCAATCGCCGGTAATCCAGCAAGCTTTTCTCCACCGCTGCCTTGTAGCGGTCCCACAAATCGGGTGTTTTCACCCGAACCTCATTGATCAGCCCTTCCCTTTCATTGGGCGTGCACGCGCACAAATAGGCCCGTCCAATGGCACTGGCCACCAGCGAATGGGCCATGCCCACCTCGGCCATGTTGGCCGAATAGACCGACCGCGCCCTGGCCGTTTCCACATAGACCATTTGCAAGCGGTCGCGATAACCCAATGACACCGAGCCTTGCACCGCATTGGCGAAATCGTGCATGGCCGGGCGTGCCAGTTGCCGCAACCCCAGCCCGGTCAGCAACGGGTAGGCCAAGGTCAGGATGGCCGGGGCCAGCGTGTAGCGGCCCGATGCCTTGTCTGCCCGGAGATAACCCAACTGCACCAGGGTGTAGGTGAAGCGGGAAACGGTTGCTTTGGGCATGCCCGTCATCTCGGACAGCTCCTTGTTGCCCAGGCTGCCGCGCTCTGGCGTGAAGCAGCGCAACACGTCGAGCCCCTTGGCCAGGGTGTAGGCGAACTGTCGATCGGGGGCATTGTGGTCGTCGGTGTCGGTGGGGTTCATCTGGTCTCTCGCTCTGCTGAATGCTGTTCGACTATGCGGAACACATTGATATTCAAGTTCCGCTTACGCCGAATAATGTACCGCGTACTGCAGTGTTGGTTCCGCTTTTTCAGCCCACTGGCCACTGCAGAAGCCCGACTGGGCACCTGTGCGATTGATCCCTTGGAGCGACCATGCTGAACCACGATGACAACCACTTTCTGACCTCCACCAACCCCAAAACCGGGATGGGGGAATACTTCCGCCGCTTTTGGCAACCGGTGCTCATTTCCAGCGAATTGCCCGAGGCCGATTGCCCGCCCAAAAAGGTGCGAATTCTTGGGGAGGATTTGCTGGCATTTCGCGACACCGAGGGGCACGTTGGCCTGGTGGACCATGTCTGCCCGCACCGCGGCGCCAGCCTGTATTACGGGCGCAATGAGGAAAACGGCATTCGCTGCGTGTTCCATGGCCTGAAATTCGACCGCCACGGCCAATGCGTGGACGTGCCCATCGCACCGGCGGGCACCTGCCGCGAGCGATTGGCCATCAAGTCGTACCCCACGCGCGAAGCGGGCGGCTATGTCTGGGCCTACATGGGCCCGAAGGACCAGATGCCCGAGTTCCCGGCTTTTGAATTCACCACCCTGCCCGCCTCGCACGTGTACGTGTCCAAGAAGTGGCAGGACTGCAACTGGGCCCAGTGCCTGGAGGGGGCCATAGACACGGCGCACTTCTCTTTCCTGCACATGGTGATCGCCGCCGACGAGGAAGAGGCGCTGAGCAAGATGCAGCACGCGGCCATTGGCGCGCAGTCCGAGCAGAACGCGCGCATCCGCTGGGTGAAGGAAGACCCGATGCCCCGCTTCGAGATTGCCGAGACCGACGTGGGCCTGACCATTGGCGGCGCCCGCCGCGCCGACGGCGACCAGGCCTACTGGCGCATCGCGCAGTTCATCAGCCCCAACCACGCCCTGGTGCCCAGCGCCTTCCCCAAGGAGAACTACCACGGCCAGACCTTCGTGCCGGTGGACGACCACTCGTGCTGGATCTACACCTACACCTGGAACCCCGAGCGCCCGCTCACGGCCGACGAGATCGAGCGCTGCCGCAAGGGCCACACGGTGCACGCCGAGGTGGACGAGAACTACGTGCCCCTGCGCACCAAGGGCAATGACTACCTGATCGACCGCGTGGCGCAGAAGCTCCACAGCTACACCGGCATTGAAGGCGTGTCGGAACAAGACGCTGCCATTCAAGACAGCCAGGGCTCGATTGCCGACCGCACGCGCGAACACCTCTTCCCCACCGACGTGGGCGTGGTGCGCTTTCGCCGCTACCTCTTGCAGGCCGCGCGCGAGTTGCAGGCCAGCGCCACGCCCCCGAAGGCCACGCAGCACCCGGCCTCTTACAAGATGCGCTCGGGTGGCTGGGTGGCGGCCAACGGCAAGAAGCTGCCCGAGGTGATGGTGGAGCGCTTTGGCCACGTGCAAGGCATCGTGCAGGGCTGACGACATGGCCCGCACGCTCAAGCAAAAGCTGGCGCAGCGCGAGCCCGTGAAAGGGCTCTTCTGCTGCAGCTACAGCCCCCAGGCGGTGGAAGCGCTCGGCGACATGGGCTGGGACTTCCTGCTGTTCGACAACGAGCACACGCCCAACCAGGCCATCAACCTGCACCACCAGTTGTGCGCGCTCAAAGGCACCGGCACCGAGCCGGTGCTGCGGCTGCCGATGATCGATGAGTTCGTCATCAAATCGGCGCTGGACCTGGGCGTGAAGGCGCTCATGCTGCCCAACGTGAACACCGCGCAAGACGTGGAGCGCCTGGTGCGCCATGCGTTCTACCCGCCCATCGGGCGGCGCGGCATTGGCGGCACGATGCGCGCCACCCGCTACGGCAAAGACAAGGCCTACCTGAGCGAGGCCAACCAAGACATTTGTCTGCTGGTGCAGATCGAGTCGGTGCAGGCGGTGCAAGGGCTCGACGCGATCCTGGACGCCAGCGATCGCATCGACGGCATCTTCCTGGGGCCGCACGACCTGGCCGCCGACATGGGGCTGATCGGCCAGCCCACCCACCCACAGGTGGTGCAGCGCTGCGTGCAGGCCATTGAGCGGGCCCATGCGCGCGGCGTGCCGGCCGGCATCTTGTGCGCGCCGCACGACATCCCGGTGTTCCGCGCCGCGGGCGCCAGCGTCTTTGTGCTGGGCTCTGACCTGGGCCTGATGGTGCAAGGCGCCAGCCAATGCCTCAGCGGTTTCCCACAGTTTCTTGAACAGAAGGATTGAGCATGTCAGTTCAACCGGAGGCCTTGCCTCCTTCCGATCTCCCCGGCGCGCAGGCGCTGCTGGAGCAGATGATCCGCATTCGGTTGCTGGAAGAAAAAATCACCGACCTGCGCAAGAGCGGTGACATTCAGGGCTCGGTGCACCTGTGCATCGGCCAGGAAGCGATCTACGCCGGCAGCTGCGCCGCCCTGCAGCCGCAAGACCGGGTGTTCTCCACCTACCGTGGCCACGGCTGGGCACTGGCGCGTGGCGTGCCGGCCGAAGGCATCCTGGCCGAACTGCTGGGCCGCCAGAGCGGGGTGTGCCAGGGCCGTGGCGGGTCGGCCTACTTCAGCGCGCCTCAGTGGGGCTTCTACGGCGAGAACTCCATCGTGGGCGCGGGCGCGCCCATTGCCTGCGGCGCGGCCCTGGCCAACCAGATGAGCCAGGACGGCGGCATCGCCATCACCGCCTTCGGCGACGGTGCCATGAACCAGGGCGGCGTGTTCGAGGCACTGAACTTCGCGGCTTACCTGAAGCTGCCGGTGATCTTCGTGTGCGAGAACAACACCTACGCAGAGCTCACCCCCATTGCCGACACGGTGCGCGACGCCACGCTGTTCAAGCGCTCACGCGCCTTCGGCATTGACGGCGTGCGCATTGACGGCAACGACGCCCTGGGCGTGAAGCGCTGCATCGAGCACTTCGCGGCCAAGCTGCGCCAGGGCCACGGGCCGGTGCTGATCGAGATGATGACCCAGCGCCTGGTGGGCCACTACATCGGCGACATGCAGACCTACCGCACCCCGGCCGAGATCGCGCTGGCCAAGCAGCACGAGCCCATCCTGCGCCTGAGCCAGCAACTGCTGCAAAGCGGCCTGAGCGACGACGACATCCAAGCCATCCACACCCGCGCCACGGCCCACATCGAAGCCGCCGCCGCCCACGCCCTGCAGGCCCCGCTGGCCAGCACCGCCGACGTGAAGGAACACCTCTATGCCTGACACCACCCTGCACACCGAAACGGTTGAGCTGAGCTACGCCCGGGCCATCAACACGGCGCTGGCCCGCGCCCTGCGCGACATGCCCGAGACCCTGCTGTTCGGCGAAGACGTGGCCAAGCCCGGCGGCGTGTTCGGCGTCACCAAAGACCTGCAGAAGGCCTTTGGCGCCAGCCGCGTGTTCGACACCCCCATCAGCGAAACCGCCATGCTGGGCACCGCCGTGGGCGCGGCCATGTGCGGGCTGCGCCCGATCGTGGAGATCATGTGGATCGACTTCAGCCTGGTGGCGATGGACCAGATCGTCAACCAGGCCGCCAACGTGCGCTACGTGTCGGCCGGCAAGCTGCAGGCGCCCATGACCATCCGCACCCAGCAAGGCGCCCTGCCCGGCTCGTGCGCGCAGCACTCGCAGAACCTGGAGGCCATGTACGCCCACGTGCCCGGCTTGCGCGTGGGCCTGCCCGCCACCCCGCAAGACGCGCACGACATGCTGCTCACGGGCATCGCCTGCGACGACCCGGCCCTGATCATCGAGAACCGTGGCCTGTACCACACGCTCAGCGCCCCGGTGGAGCTGGGGCGCCCGATCTCCCACCGCTTTGACGCCCACATCGCCCGCGAAGGCCAAGACCTCACCATCGTGACCTGGGGCAGCATGCTGCACCGGGCGCAAGCCGCCGCCGAGGCCTTGCAAGCCCAGCATGGACTGAGCGCCGAGGTGATCAACGCGCGCTGGGTGGCCCCCTTCGACTGGGACACCCTGTGCCGCAGCGTGCAGAAGACCGGCCGACTGCTGGTGGTGCACGAGGCCACGCTCACCGGCGGCTTTGGCGCCGAGATCGCGGCCCGCGTGCACGCCGACTGCGCCGCTTCGCTGCGCAAGCCGGTGGCCCGCCTGGCCACGCCCGATGTGCGCATGCCAGCGGCCCCGCACCTGCAGAACGCCCTGATCCCCAATGCCGAGGCCATCGCCGCCGCTGCGCTGGCCTTGGCGAACTGAAGCCGTTTTTCCCCACAATGTTCGACAAGGAGACACCATGAAACGACTGTTGACCGCCTGCGCCATTGGCCTGGGCCTGCTGAGCGCGCCCACCTGGGCGCAGCAAAACTACCCGAACCGCCCGATTCGCATCGTGGTGCCTTACCCCGCTGGCGGCCTGGCCGACAACGTGATCCGCGCCATTGGCGAGCGACTCTCGCCACGCCTGGGCCAGCCGGTGGTGATCGACAACCGCCCCGGGGGCAAGCAGATCATTGGCACCGAAGCCGTGGTGAAGGCCCCGGCCGACGGCTACACCCTGCTGCTGGGCAGCGTGACCAGCCTGGGCATCAACCCGGTGGGCATCAACAAGCTGCCCTACAACGTCGACAAAGACCTCACCCCCATCGCGCACCTGTACTACTCGCCGCTGCTGCTGGTGACCAAGCTGCCGGTGAACAACGTGAAGGAGTTCGTGGGCACGCTCAAGGGCAAGCCAGAGAAGCACGCCTACGCCTCGGTGGGCCCTGGCACCAGCACCCACATCGCCGGTGAGTTCCTGAACAAGTCGCTCAGCCTGGACGTGACCCACGTGCCCTACAAAGGCAGCGCCCCGGCCATCACCGACCTGGTCGGCGGCCAGGTGGACTTCATGTTCGACGGCGGCACCTCTGCCCTGCCCTTCGTGCAAAGCGGCAAGCTCAAGCTGCTGGCGGTGACCTCGGCCGAGCGCTTCCCCTCGCTGCCCAACACGCCCACCATGATCGAGTCCGGCTTCAAGGATTTTGAAGTCACCGCCTGGTGGGGCCTGATGGCGCCGGCCAACACGCCCAAGGACGTGGTGCAGAAGCTCTATGGCCACCTGCGCGAGATCACGCAAGACAAGGAGTTCCAGGAGCGCCTGCAGGCCAGCGGCGTGGCCCTGCAACCGAAGTCGCCCGAGGCCTTCGGCGCCTTCATCAAGCAGGAACAGGTGCGCTGGGGCAAGTTCCTCAAGACCACCGGTATCCAGATCGACAACTGAGCCGGCAGCGGCCCGCCCATGGGCCGCTCAGTCCAGCCCCAGCCGCTTGAGGCGGTAGGCCAGCTGCGCCCGCGTGAGCCCGAGTTGCCGCGCGGCCTCGGCCACGTTGTAGCGGCTGGCCACCAGCGCGTTGCGGTACTGCTGCGCCTCTTGCCGGTTTTTTGAAGGCCGCCTGCCCGCGCCTTCGCCCGCGCCCTCGCTCGGGCTGGTGGCCGGCTGGCGGGTGGTGGTGAGCCGCCCGCCCTCGCCCAGGCCCAGGGGCATCTGGCCTTGCACCTCGCCACTGCGAAACAGGTGGTGCACGTCGATGGGCTCGTCTTGCCCGGCCAGGATCACGCCACGCTCCACCAGGTTTTGCAGCTCGCGGATGTTGCCCGGAAAGTCGTACTGCAGCAGGGCGCGCACGGCGCGTGGCGTAAAGCCCGGCACCTGGCGCTGGTGCTGCTGGCGGTAGCGGCGCAGAAAGGCCTCCATCAGCAGCGGAATGTCGTCTCGCCGCTCTTTCAGCGGCGGCAGGTGAATGGGGAACACATTGAGGCGGAAGTAGAGGTCTTCGCGAAAGCGCCCGGCGGCCACCTCGTCGCGCAGGTCCACATTGGTGGCGGCCACCACGCGCACGTCCACCGTGGTTTCGCGCACCGCGCCCATGCGCTCGATGCGCCGCTCTTGCAGGGCGCGCAGCAGCTTGCCCTGGGCCGCGAACGAGAGCGAGGCGATTTCGTCCAGGAACAGCGTGCCGCCGTTGGCCCGCTCGAAGCGCCCGGGCCGCGAGGTGGTGGCCCCGGTGAAGGCACCGCGCTCCACGCCGAACAGCTCGGATTCGATCAGCGTGTCGGGAATGGCCGCGCAGTTGAGGGCCACGAATGGTGCCTGGGCGCGAGGGCTGATGCGGTGCAGCGTCTGCGCGAACAGCTCTTTGCCCGCGCCCGATGGCCCGGTGAACAGCACGGTGGCGCTGGTGGAGGCCACGCGCTCGATCAGGTGCCGCGCCGCGCTGAAGCTGGCGGAGATGCCAATGAGTTCGCCATCGGGGAAGCGGCTGTCGTCGTCCAGCGGGCGGCTGACCTCTGAGATTTGCGGGGCCACGCTGCGCCCCACCTGGCGTGCCGAGTGGTCGGGCAGGAAATGGTGCTGGTCCAGCTCGGGGTCTTCCCACTGGTCGGCGGGGCGGCCCACCACGCGGCAGACCTCATCGCCCATGGAGCGGCAGGCCACCTCGCGAAAAATGATGAGCTTGCCCATGAAGGCACTGGCGTAGCCGCTGGCGTAGCCCACCTGCATCCAGCAGGCCGGGTCGGAGCCGATGTCGAACGCGGCGATGTGCTCATCGTCTTCGGACGAGTCGTGCCACAGGTACTCGGCGTAGAAGTCGCCGCGGGCAATGTCGAACTGAAAGGCCACGGTCTCGGGCCGCACGATGCCCTCCAGCCCGTGCAGGCGCGGCCCGGCGTCGAAGGTGTTGGCCGGGTCGCTGTCGGGCCAGGTGCGGCGAACCATCTCGGCGTCGCGCGCGCCGGCCATGTAGCCCACGCGGGTGAGCAGCGAGCGCGCCCCTTCCTGGCCCAGCCGGGCCACCAGTTCGCGCCGCATGGCCCCGTAGGTGGACGAGCGCCACAACAGCATGCGCTGGTCGTTCAACCAGATGCGGCCATCGCCTGGCGAGAAGGCCAGGCTCTCGGCCAGCTCTCGCAAGGTGGGGCTGGCGCCTTCGTCCAGGTCGGCGCTGGTGCGCACCAGCGCGCGGTGCTGGCGCAGTTCGGCGAGCGACACCGTGTCGGGAGCGGGAGGGGGAGCGGTTGTCATGGCCGTGGCGTCAAACGACGGAGATTTTGATTAACTTTTGATCATAAGTTATTGACCATTTTTCACGGTTTCCACTCGGGGATAACCCTGAACGCCGCCGCCAAGTCACTGATTTGTCACGGTTTTTTTGGGGTCACTTCTTTGGCACAGGGGTTGCGAACGCTGCCGTCGGCGCGCCGAGCCGCGCCGTTTTTGCCTCGGGCTGGACCACCCGCTGCACGCGCAGCAGGGACATCCATGCCGCCCTTTTCCGAACAACGAAGGACGACAATGCATTCGATTTCCCTGCTGATCAACGGCAAAGCGGTGGCGGCCGCCAATGGCGCCACGTTCACCCGACAAAACCCGTTGGACGGCAGCGTGGCCACCACGGCCCCCGCCGCCACCGTGGCCGACGCCATCGCCGCCGCCGACGCCGCCGGCCAGGCCTTCACCGCCTGGGCGGCCATGGGGCCGGGCGAGCGTCGCGGCCTGTTGCTGAAGGCCGCCCAGGCGCTGGAAGCCAAGGCCCAGGCCTTCACCGAGGCCATGGCGCAGGAAACCGGGGCATCGGCCATCTGGGCCGGCTTCAACGTGCACCTGGCCGCCGGCATGCTGCAAGAGGCCGCCGCGCTGACCACACAGATCGCGGGTGAGGTGATTCCGTCCAACGTGCCGGGCAGCCTGGCCATGGCCGTGCGCCAGCCCGCCGGCGTGGTGCTGGGCATCGCGCCCTGGAACGCCCCGGTGATCCTGGCCGTGCGCGCCATCTCCACCGCCCTGGCCTGCGGCAACACCGTCATCCTGAAGGGCTCTGAGCTGTGCCCCCGCACGCACAGCCTGATCATCGAGGCGCTGCAGGAAGCAGGCTTCCCGGCTGGCGTGGTGAACTACATCACCAACGCCCCGGCCGACGCCGGCGCCGTGGTGGAGGCCATGGTGGCCCACCCGGCCGTGCGCCGCGTGAACTTCACCGGCTCCACCAAGGTGGGCAAGATCATTGCGCAGACCTGCGCCAAGTACCTCAAGCCGGTGGTGCTGGAGCTGGGCGGCAAAGCGCCTTTCGTGGTGCTGGACGACGCCAACCTGGACGACGCGGTGAACGCCGCGGCTTTCGGCAGCTTCGCCAACAGCGGCCAGATCTGCATGAGCACCGAGCGCCTCATCGTGGACAGCAAGATCGCCGACGAGTTCGTCAAGCGCTTCGCCGCCAAGGCCAGCCAGCTCCCCCTGGGCGACCCGCGCAAGCCCGACCCGGTGGTGCTGGGCTCGGTCATCGGCATGGGCACGGTGCACCACTGCAACGAGCTCATCGACGACGCGCTGGCCAAGGGCGCCAAGCTGGTGTGCGGCGGCAAGGCCGAGAACACCCTGATGCCCGCCACCGTGCTCGACCACGTGACCCCGGCCATGCGCATCTACAGCGAAGAAACCTTCGGCCCGGTGAAGTGCGTGGTGCGCGTCAGCGGCGTGGACGAGGCGGTGGCCTGTGCCAACGACAACGAGTACGGCCTGTCGGCTGCGGTGTTCGGTGGCGACATCGCGCGCGCCTTCAACGTGGCGCGCAAGATCGACTCGGGCATCTGCCACGTCAACGGCCCCACCGTGCACGACGAGGCCCAGATGCCCTTTGGCGGCGTGAAGGGCAGCGGCCTGGGCCGCTTTGGTGGCAAGGCCGGCGTGGCCGAGTTCACCGAGTTGCGCTGGATCACGCTGCAGACCACCCCGCGCCACTACCCGTTCTGATGAACGGTCGCCAGGGCCTCAAGCCTCGAGGTCCTGGCGTTTTTGCAGGTACTCGTCGCGCCCGATCTCGCCGCGTGCGTAGCGCTCGTTGAGCAGCGCGAGCGCGCGGTCATTGGCGGTGCCGTTGTCGCGCCGCAAGAGCCAGCGCGCCAACACCACCGCCCCGGCCACGGCGGCCAGCCAGATCAGCAGCATGAGCAGGCCGCCCCAGCCCGGCCCCATGCCGGGCCAGTGGTTCCAGGTCCATCCGTACATCATGTGCGCCTCCTGGCGCCACCCCGGGGCAGCGCCCGCCCACAGGGTATGCCGCCGCCGAAGTGGCGGCAAGGGCCGTGCTTCAGCCGAACGAGGGCAGTTCGGGCTTGGCCACCGGCTTGCCAGCGGCCTGCCAGGCGTCAAAACCGCCGGCGATGGACTTCACGTTCAGGTAGCCCATCTCGCGCATCGAGGCGGCGGCCAGCGCGGCGCGCCCACTGGTCTTGCAGTACAGCACCACCTTCACGTCGCGCGCCTGCAGCGCCGGGTTGCCGGCCAGCTTGAATTCCAGCATGCCGCGCGAGGCGTGGATGGCGCCCGGAATGTGGCCGGCGGCGAACTCGCTTTCCTCGCGCACGTCGATCAGCGCGTCCGCCTCGCGAATGGCCGCCTCGGCCTCGGCCAGCGGCACTTCCTGAACGTGGGCCTTGGCGGCGGCGACGAGGTCTTGCGGCGTTTTCATCGGGCAACTCCTGCGAAAAGGGGGGCAAAACTGGGGGGTGTATTGGGGTCGCATGGTAATGCCCTGCCCCCTTGGGTGGTCAAGGTGCGAAAATCCCGCGCATGAACGCGAGCAACACCACCGAACTCATGAACACCCTGGGCCAGCAGGCCCTGGCGGCCTCGCGCCTGATGGCCAAGGCCAACGCCGCCACCAAGGTGGCCGCCCTCAAGGGCCTGGCCGCCCTGCTGCGCGCCAACGTGGACAGCCTGCAGGCAGAGAACGCCAAAGACCTGGAGCGCGCCCGCGCCGCCGGCCTGGCCGAGCCCATGGTGGACCGCCTCAAGCTCACGCCCAAGGTCATCGAGACCTGCGCGCAGGGCTGCGAGCAGCTCGCGGCCATGGCCGACATCATTGGCGAGATCGTGGGCATGAAGCAGCAGCCCAGCGGCATCCGCGTGGGCCAGATGCGGGTGCCCATCGGGGTGTTCGGCATGATTTACGAGAGCCGCCCCAACGTGACCATCGAGGCGGCCAGCCTGTCCATCAAGAGCGGCAACGCCTGCATCTTGCGCGGCGGCTCCGAGGCCATTGACTCCAACCGCGCCCTGGCCGCCCTGGTGCAGCGCGCCCTGGTGGACGCCGGCCTGCCGGCCGACGCGGTGCAGCTCGTGCCCACCACCGACCGCGCCGCCGTGGGCCAGCTCATCGCCATGCCGCAGTACGTGGACGTGATCATTCCGCGCGGCGGCAAGGGCCTGATCGAGCGCATCAGCGCCGAGGCCAAGGTGCCGGTCATCAAGCACCTGGACGGCAACTGCCACACCTATGTGGACGACCCCTGCGACATCGCCATGGCGGTGAAGGTCACCGAAAACGCCAAGACCCAGAAGTACAGCCCCTGCAACGCCACCGAGAGCCTGCTGGTGGCCCGTGGCGTGGCGGCCGAGTTTTTGCCCAAGATCGGCGCCGTGTTCGCGGCCAAGGGCGTGGAGATGCGCGGCTGCCCCGAGGCCCAGGCCCTGCTGGCCGGCGTGGCCGGTGCCCAGGTGGTGCCCGCCAGCGAACAGGACTGGAGCGAGGAATACCTGGCGCCCATCGTGAGCGTGAAGGTGGTCAGCGGCGTGGACGAGGCCATCGCCCACATCAACCGCTACTCCTCGCACCACACCGACGCCATCCTCACCACCAACCACGTGCACGCTCAGCGCTTCCTGCGCGAGGTGGATTCGGCCAGCGTCATGGTGAATGCGAGCACCCGCTTCGCCGATGGCTTCGAGTACGGCCTGGGCGCCGAAATCGGCATCTCCACCGACAAGTTCCACGCCCGCGGCCCGGTGGGGGTGGAGGGGCTGACCTCGCTGAAGTACGTGGTGCTGGGCGAGGGCGAGGTGCGCGGCTGATCGGGCCTTGCAAGCTCGGCTTTCGCCCCCATACTCCCATGCCAGCGGCTCCCTCAATAACTTCAACCCTAGCCCACACGCAACGTCAGCGCGAGCGTCCAGGCCAGCGCGGAACCGGCTTTGCCGGGCCGCAGCTGGCGCCCCCCAGTGGGGGGTGACGCCGCAGGCGGCGCGGGGGGCGTCCAAACCCTATGGTTCCCCACCTCGTCACCGCCCTGAAGGGCCCCATCAACGAGCTTGAGCAGCGCATCCTCGAATCCACCCCGGTGATCGAGCGCTGGTTCCGCCTGGAGTGGATGGAGCACACCCCGCCGTTCTACAGCTCGGTGGACGTTCGCAACGCGGGCTTCAAGCTCGCGCCGGTGTACACCAACCTGTTCCCCGGCGGCTGGAGCCACCTCACGCCCGAGATGCTGCCGCTGGCGGTGCAGGCGGCCATGGCGGCCATCGAGAAGATCTGCCCCGAGGCCAAGAACCTGCTGCTGGTGCCCGAGAACAGCACCGATCCGTTCTACCTGAGCAACCTGGCGCAGTTGCAGCGCATCTTCTACATGGCCGGGCTCAACGTGCGCCTGGGCTCGCTGTCCAACGAGATCACCGCGCCCACCGCCTTTGACCTGCCCAATGGCGAGAAGCTCACGCTGGAGCCGCTGATTCGCGGCAAGCGCCGCCTGGGGCTGAAGAACTTCGACCCCTGCACCATCCTGCTCAACAACGACCTGAGCGCCGGGGTGCCGGGCATCCTGGAAGACCTGCACGAGCAGTACCTGCTGCCGCCGCTGCACGCCGGCTGGCCCACCCGCCGCAAGAGCACGCACTTCAAGGCCTACGAAGAGGTGGCCAAGCGATTCGGCAAGCTGCTGGGCATGGACCACTGGCTCATCAACCCGCTGTTCAGCCAGTGCGGCGAGGTCGATTTCAACGCCGACCATGGCCTGGAGTGCCTGCGCAGCAACACCGACGCCCTGCTCACCAAGATTCGCCGCAAGTACAAGGAATACGGCATCAACGAGAAGCCCTTTGTGGTGATCAAGGCCGACCGGGGCACCGGCGGGCGCGGCATCATGACCGTGCGCGACGCCAAGGACATCGACGCCCTCTCGCCCCAGGTGAAGGCTCGCATGGCCACGGTGCAGGGCGGGCAGGCGGTGAACGAGGTGATCATTCAGGAAGGTGTGCTCACCCACGAGCGCATCAACAGCGCCGTGGCCGAGCCGGTGGTCTACATGATGGACCGCTACGTGGTGGGCGGCTTCTACCGCATCCACGCCGACCGGGGCGTGGACGAAAACCTCAATGCCCCCGGCTCCAGCTTCGTGCCGCTGGCCTTCGAGCAGGCCGCGCAACTGCCGCAGCCGGGCGCCAAGCCCGGGGCCAGCGTGCCCAACCGCTTCTACATGTACGGCGTGATCGGTCGCCTGGCCATGCTGGCGGCCAGTTACGAGCTGGAAGCCACCGATCCCGAGGCCGAGACTTACGAGTGACCCGGCGCCAGTTGTTGCGCCGCAACATTTCGTAACCTCCCATCCCGGCCCCCCGGGTGTGCCATTGGCGGCCAAGGCCGCCCGGCGCAGAATGGCGATCCCTCGACAACGGAACCCCGCGCCAGGCGCGGGGTTGTCTTGTGAATCGCTCTCAATCGTCCCTGGCCGGGTTGACCCTCGGCGCCATCGGCGTGGTGTATGGCGACATCGGCACCAGCGTGCTGTACGCCGTCAAAGAGGTGTTTGGCTCTGGTCACGTGCCCTTCACCCACGCCAACGTGTACGGCGTGCTGTCCATCCTGTTCTGGACGCTCACTGTCATCGTTTCCCTCAAGTACGTGACCCTGGTGCTGCGGGCCGACAACGGCGGTGAGGGTGGCCTCATCGCGATGTTGGCCCTCGCTTCGCAGGCCGTGAAAGACAAGCCGCGCCTGCGCGGGGCCTTGCTCGCGGTGGGCATCTTCGGCACCTCGCTGTTTTATGGCGACGGCGTCATCACCCCGGCCATCTCGGTGCTCTCGGCGGTGGAAGGCCTGGAGGTGGTGTCGCCCGCTTTCAAGGGCTACGTGGTGCCGCTGACGCTGGTGGTGCTGTTTGCCTTGTTTGCGGTGCAAAAGCGCGGCACGGGCGGCATTGGCAAGTTCTTCGGGCCGATCACCCTGGTGTGGTTCATCAGCATCGCGGCACTGGGCGTGTCGCACATCGTGGGGCACCCCGAGATCCTGGGCGCGCTCAGCCCGCACCACGCGCTGCGCTTCATGCTGGCGCAGCCGGGCACCACCTTCATCATTCTGGGCGCGGTGGTGCTGTGCGTCACCGGCGGTGAGGCGCTGTACGCGGACATGGGGCATTTCGGCAAGAAGCCGATTCGCCTGGCCTGGTTCAGCGTGGTCATGCCCTCGCTCACGCTCAACTACTTCGGCCAGGGCGCGCTGCTGCTGGAAGACCCCGAGGCGGTGAAGAACCCCTTCTTCAACATGGCGCCCGAGTGGGCCCTGCTGCCCCTGGTGGGCTTGGCCACCATGGCCACGGTGATCGCCTCGCAGGCCCTGATCTCTGGCGCCTTCAGCGTGACCAAGCAGGCCATCCAGCTCGGCTACCTGCCGCGCCTGGGCCTGCGCCACACCAGCGTGCGCGACACGGGCCAGATCTACATTCCCTTCGTGAACTGGGCCTTGTTCGTGGCCATCGTGCTGGCGGTGGGCATGTTCAAGTCGTCGTCGAACCTGGCGGCGGCCTACGGCATTGCCGTCACGCTGGACATGCTCATCACCACGGTGCTCACTTTCTTTGTCATTCGCTATGGCTGGCGCTACCCGCTGTGGCTGTGCGTGGCGGCCACCGGGGCCTTCTTCGTGGTGGACCTGGCCTTCTTCACCTCCAACCTGCTCAAGCTGTTCGCCGGGGGGTGGTTCCCCTTGGCCATCGGTGGGGTGGTGTTCACTTTGATGATGACCTGGAAGGCCGGGCGCAACCTGATGCGCCAGGCCCACGAGGCCGAGGCGCTGGACCTCAAATCCTTTCTCGACGCGGTGTTCGTGAGCCCGCCCCAGCGCGTGGCGGGCACGGCGGTGTTCCTCACGGCCGAGACCGGCATCGTGCCCAATGCCCTGCTGCACAACCTCAAGCACAACAAGGTGCTGCACGCGCAGAACCTGTTCGTCACGGTGCAGAGCCACGAGGTGCCCTGGATCGGCCTGGACGAGCGGGTGGAGATTCACCCGCTGGGGCGCGACTGCTGGGCCGTGACACTGCACTACGGCTTCAAGAACGACCAGGACGTGCCCAAGGCCCTGGCCTTGCTGCGCGGCCACGGCTGCGACCTGGAGCCCATGACCACCAGCTACTTCCTCTCGCGCGACGTGGTCACGCCCACGCTGGGCAGCGGCATGTCGCCCTGGCGCGAGAAGCTGTTCGCGCAGATGCACCACAACGCCGGCGCGGCCGCGGCCTTCCTGAACCTGCCGGCCAACGCGGTGATCGAGCTGGGCTCGAAGGTCGAGATCTAGCACGCCCCCGGGCCGCGCCCCGGGCGCGCAGAGGGGACGGGGCGAGTGCCGCTCGCTCGGCACAATGCCCCCATGTCTTTCTTTCGCGACCTGAACCTCTCGGCGGCCACCGCCGGCTTCGTGGCGGTGCTGGTGGGCTTCACCAGCTCGGTGGCCCTGGTGTTCCAGGCCGCGCTGGCCTTCGGGGCCACGCCCGAGCTCATTGCCTCGTGGATGTGGGCGCTGGGCCTGGGCATGGGCCTGTGCTCGGCCATTCCTTCGCTGGTGCTGCGCCAGCCGGTGATGGTGGCCTGGAGCACGCCGGGCGCGGCCGTGCTGGCCTCGGCCGGCCTGGCCGGGGGCTTCACCATGCCGCAGGCGGTGGGCGCGTTCATCGCCTGCGCCGGGCTGATCGTGCTGGTGGGGGCCACGGGCTGGTTTGAGCGGGTGATGAACCGCATCCCCATGGCCATTGCCTCGGCGCTGCTGGCCGGCGTGCTGGCGCGCTTCGGGCTGCAGGCTTTTGCTGCGGCGCAGACGGCGCTTCCCCTGGTGCTGTGCATGCTGCTGGCCTATCTGCTGGGGCGGCGCTGGGTGCCGCGCTACGCGGTGCCACTCACGCTGCTGGTGGCCGTGGCCTACGTGGTGGCGAGGGGGCAGTTCAACGCGGCGGCCGTGTCGCTGAGCTGGGCGCGCCCGGTGTTCACCGCGCCCGAGTTTTCCTGGGCCGCCTTTGTGAGCCTGGCCTTGCCGCTGTTCGTGGTCACCATGGCCTCGCAGAACCTGCCGGGCGTGGCCGCCATTCGCGCAGCGGGGTACGACATGCCGGTGTCGCGGCTCATCACCCTGACCGGCGTGGCCACGTTGTTGCTGGCGCCCTTCGGCGCCTATGCCCTGAACCTGAGCGCCATCACCGCGGCCATCTGCATGGGCGAAGAGGCCCACCCCGATCGCCGCAAGCGCTACACCGCGGCGGTGGTGTGCGGGGCCATTTACGTGGCCATTGGCCTGGTGGGCGCGGCGGTCACGGGTGTGCTGCTGGCCTTCCCGAAAGAGCTGGTGCTGGCCATCGCGGGCCTGGCGCTGCTGGGCAGCATCGGCGGCGGCCTGCACGCCGCGCTGAAGGACGACGCGCACCGCGAGGCGGCACTCATCACCTTCCTGGTCACGCTCAGCGGCGTGGTGATTGCCGGCATCGGCTCGGCCTTTTGGGGCGTGGTGGCCGGCGCGCTGGCGCTGTTTGTGCAACAGTACGGACTCTCCAAGAAAGCCTGATGCGCATGAAACAGATCCTCGTCGTCGCCGACCCGCTGTCGTCTTTCAAGACCTACAAAGACACCACCTTTTCCATGATGCGCGAGCTGCAGCGCCGTGGCCACGCGCTGGCGGCCTGCGAGCCGCAGCACCTGCAGTGGCGCACCGGCCAGGTGGTGACGGCCCAGGTGCAGCGCGTGCGCCTGACCGGCGCGCTGGACGACTGGTACACCGTTGAGCATGAGGGCGAGGTGGCGCTGAAAGACTTCGACGCCATTCTCATGCGCAAAGACCCGCCGTTCGACAGCGAGTTCTTCTATGCCACCCACCTGCTGGAGCAGGCCGAGCGCGAGGGCGCGCGCGTGTTCAACCGCCCGCGCGCGCTGCGCGACCACCCCGAGAAGCTGGCCCTCATGGAGTTTGGCCAGTACGCACCGCCCACGCTGGTGACGCGCTCGGCCGAGGCCATTCGGGCCTTCCACGCCGAGCACCGCGACATCATCCTCAAGCCGCTGGACGGCATGGGCGGCATGGGCATCTTCCGCGTCACCGACAACGGCATGAACCTGGGCTCGATCATCGAGACGCTCAACCGCGGCGGCACCACCAGCGTGATGGTGCAGGGCTACCTGCCCGAGATCGCGGCGGGCGACAAGCGCCTGCTGCTCATCGGCGGGAAGGTGGCGCCCTATGTGCTGGCGCGCATCCCGCAAGGCAACGAGGTGCGTGGCAACCTGGCCGCCGGTGGCAAGGGCGTGGCCCAGCCGCTGAGCGACGAAAACCGAGCGGTGGCCGAGGCGCTGGCCCCGGTGCTGGCCGCGCGTGGCCTGCTGCTGGTGGGCCTGGACATGATCGGCAACAAGGTGACCGAGATCAACGTGACCAGCCCCACCTGCTTCCAGGAGATTCAGCAGCAGACCGGCTTTGACGTGTCGGCCATGTTTGTCGATGCGCTGGAAGCGGCGCTGAAAGTGCCCGCGTGAGCGACGAGCAGAAACCGACCCAAGCGAACAACCCGCTGCACGGCGTCACGCTGGAGGCCATGGTCACCGCGCTGGTGGACTTTTACGGCTGGGGTGGTCTGGGCGAGCGCATCCCGGTGCGCTGCTTCAACGTGGACCCCAGCGTCACGTCCAGCCTGCGCTTTCTGCGCAAGACACCCTGGGCGCGCGAGAAGGTGGAGGGGCTTTACCTCTTCATGCTGCGCGAGCAGCGCCGCGCGGGCCAGCGCCCGGTGCGCTGACGCGGCGATCCACCAGGCGCTCAGGCGCCGAAGGTCTGCGGCAGGCCGTCCACGAACACCTTGAGCTCGCCGGGCTGGAAGGCGGTCCAGGTTTCGTTGGTGGTCAGCGGCGTGGTCACGATCACGGCGGCGCGGTCACCCGGCTGGTTCACCTGGGCGAAGTCCACCGTCCAGTCGCAGTCTTTCAACGTGGCGGGCGCAAAGGGGTGCTGGCGCACCAGGTAGTGCAGGTTCGTGCTGCAGTGCGCCCACAGCGCCTCGCCGTTGGAGAGCAGGAAGTTGAAGGTGCCAAAGGCGCGAACCTTTGGCACCAGCTCGGCCAGGGTGCGGGTGAGCTCTTGCACCGTGGGCAGGGCGGCGTGCGACTTGGCCAGCTCTTGCATCAGCCAGCAGAAGGCGCGTTCGCTGTCGGTGCTGCCCACGGGCTGAAAGTGGCTGTGCAGCTTGGGGTGGTAGTCCTTGAGGTCGCCGTTGTGGGCGAACACCCAGTGCCGGCCCCACAGCTCGCGCACGAAGGGGTGGGCGTTTTCCAGCGCCACCTCGCCCACGGTGGCCTTGCGCACGTGGGCAATGATGTTGCGGCTCTTGAGCGGGTAGCTCTGCAGGAAAGCCGCCATGGGCGACTGGGCCGCGCTTTCGTGGTCAATGAACAGGCGCAGACCCTTGCCCTCGAAGAAGGCGATGCCCCAGCCATCGGCGTGGTGGTCGGTGTTGCCACCGCGCTCACGGAAACCGGTGAAGCTGAAGTTGGCGTCGGTGGGGGTGGCGCAGTTCAGGCCGAGCAGTTGGCACATGGCGGCGATTGTGCCTTGCGCTCAGTGGCTGGTGGAGCGTTCGTGGTTCGCGGGCTTCAGGCGCAGGGCCGCCAGCATGGCCAGGGCGCACACGGCGGCCAGCATCAGGAAGGTCTCGTCGAACGCGGCCATGCGCGCCGGGCTGTTGGGGCCGATCAGGCTGGTGCCATGGGCGGCGATGCGCCACTCCAGCGCGATGCCGCACAGGCTCACGCCGGTGGCGCCGCCCAGCATGCGCACGAAGTTGATGACGCTGGCCCCTTGCGGAATGTGCGTGCGGTCCAGCCCGCGCATGGCCCCGATGTTGAGCGAGGGCAAGATGAAGCCCAGCCCGATGCGGCCCAAAATGGCCCAGGTCACCAGCAAGGGAATCACCCGCGCCGGCTGGTCCACTTTGATGGTCACCATCAAAGCGAACGAGGCGGCCAGCAGCGCCAGCCCGAAGCTCACCAGCCGGTGCGTGGGCTGCTTGTCGGCCAGGCGGCCCACCAGGGCGATGCACACCGCCAGCACCAGCCCGGCAGGCAACAGGATGGTGCCCACGTAAGAGGCCGACAGCCCCAGGCCCAGCAGCATGTACACCGGCAGCAGGTAGGTGGAGCCGAACAGCGCCACGCCATAGATGAACGACACCACGCTGCCCATGGCGAAGCGCTGGTCGCGGAACAGGCTCAGGTTCATCAGCGGGTCAATGCCCTGGTGCGGGTGGCGCCGGCGCGCCAGCAGGGTGCGGCGCTGCACCACCACGAAGGTGGTCACCAGCGCCACGGCGGCGCCCAGCAGCAGCGTGGCGCTCCAGGCGGTGCCGCCGTGCAGCTCGACCAGGCCATTGAGCAGGCACAGCGTGCCGGCCGTGGCCAGGGCCAAGCCGGTCCAGTCCAGGCGCGCGCCTTCGGGGTTGGGCTCCACGCCGCCCGGTGCCGAGGCCGGGATCAGGCGGCGCGCCAGCCACATCGACAGCAGGCACAGCGGCACCACCATGAAGAAGATCGAGCGCCAGCCGAAGGCATCCACCAGCAGGCCGCCCACGCTGGGGCCCACGGCGGGGGCCAGCACCACGCCCATGCCAAACACGCCGCTGGCGCGGCCTTGTTCGCTGGGGTCGAAGGCACGCAGGATGATGATGGCCGGAATGGGCTGCACCACGCCCGCGGCCAGGCCCTCGGCCACGCGCGCCGCCAGCACCAGGGGGTAGTGGTTGGCAAAGCCCCCCACCAAGCCGCCGGCCATGAGCAGCAACATGCAGGCGGTGTAGGTGGCGCGGTAGCCGTAACGCGCCAGCAGCCAGGGCGTGGTGAGCATGGACACCGTCATGGCCGCCATGAAGCCCGAGCTCACCCACTGCGCGCGTTCCTGGCCGAGCTGGAAGTGGTGGCTCAGGTCGGGGATGGCCACGTTGATGATGGTGGACGACATCACCGAGGCAATCGTGCCCACCATCACCGCCAGCAGCAGCTTCCAGCGGTAGTTCTCGCCATGGCGCGCGTGCATGGCGGCCAGGGTGTCGGGGTGGCGGGTCATGCGCGAGGTGCCTCCGCCAGGGCGGCTTGCACACAGGCCGCGCAGATGCAGGCCTGGCCCCGTGCCGACTGGGGCAGGCGCTGCAGCAGGTCGGGCGGGAAGGTGGTCGTGGTGCACCAGCAAGGGGGCTGGGCCTGGCCGGTGGCGCGTTCGATTTCCATGGCGCAGCGGTTGTCGCCTCCGCAAAGCGGGCAGCGCGTGGGGTCAACGGGGGTGGGGGCGTTCATGGGGAATCCTGACTGGGCGGGTGCGCTGTGCTGGGTATGGTAATTTCAAACCCCCTGTCTCAACGTCGCCGCCGCGAAGCCGGCCCGCGACCTTTGCCATGTTCCCCCTGCGATACCTCCCGGGCCTAGCGGCCTGGGCCTTGTCACTGGCCCATGCGGCCAGCCCCGCCGCCACTGGCGCGGCGCACACCGTGCCCGACACCATGGGCCAGCGCATGATGGTCTGCACCGCCTGCCATGGCGAGCAGGGCCGCGCCACCAACGCCGGCTACTTCCCGCGCATCGCCGGCAAGCCGGCGGCTTACCTCTACAACCAGCTGCAGCACTTTCGCGCTGGCCGCCGCCAGGCCGTGGGCATGACCGCCCTGCTCGACCCGCTCACCGACGAGTACCTGCACGAGATCGCCGCGCACTTCGCCAGCCTCGACCTGCCCTACCCGCCGCCCGCGCCCGTGACGGCCGACGCCGCCACCCTGCGCCGGGGCGAGCAGTTGGTGAAAGTGGGCGACCCCACCCGCCAGCTCCCTTCGTGCAACAGCTGCCACGGCGAGCGCATGACCGGTGTGCAGCCCGCCATCCCCGGCCTGCTGGGCCTGCCGCGCGACTACCTGGTGGGCCAGCTGGGCGGTTGGCAGACCGGCCTGCGCCGCGCCACCGCCCCCGATTGCATGGGCGAGGTCGCCAAGCGCCTGAGCGGGCCTGACATCGCCGCCGTGGCGAGCTGGCTGGCTGCCCAGCCCTTGCCCGCCGACACCAAGCCCGCCGCGGCGCTGCCCGCGCGCCTGCCGCTCACCTGCGGCAGCGACCTGGGAGGTGTGCGATGAGCGCCCGCCGTTCCCCTCTGCCCCTGGTGCTGGGCGCCTTTCTGCTGGGCCTGCTGGTCTTGGCGGCGGTGGTCTGGTGGCAACTGCGTGGCGTGCCCGCGCCCACGCGTGAGGTCACCGCCACCCCGGCCCTGATCGCGCGCGGCGAGCAGCTCGCCCGCGCCGGCAACTGCATGGCCTGCCACACCGCGCGCGGGGGCGAGCCCTGGTCGGGCGGGCACGTGGTGAAGACGCCTTTTGGTGACCTGGTCTCCAGCAACCTCACGCCCGACGCTGACACCGGCCTGGGCGACTGGAGCGCGGGTGAGTTCTGGCGTGCCCTGCACCACGGCCAGTCGCGCGACGGCCGCCTGCTCTACCCCGCCTTTCCCTACACCCACACCACCTTGCTCCAGCGCGACGACGTGGACGCGCTCTACGCCTACCTGCGCACCCTGGCGCCGGTGCGCCGCGAGCACGAGCCGCACCGCCTGCGCTTCCCCTACAACACGCAGGCCGCGCTGGCGCTGTGGCGCGCCATGTACTTCGAGCCCGGTGAGTACCAGCCCGACACCAGCCGCAGCGCCGACTGGAACCAGGGCGCCTACCTGGTGCGCGGCGTGGCCCACTGCGCGGCCTGCCACGCCGAGCGCAGCACCCTGGGCGGCAGTGGCGACAGCGCGGCCTTTGGCGGCTCGCTCATGCCTTCGGGCGACTGGTGGGCGCCCTCGCTGCGCGACCCGGCCGAGGCCGGCGTGCAAGACTGGTCGCTGGACGACGTGGTGGCCCTGCTGCGCACCGGGCGCGGCGGCGGTGCGTCCACCCTGGGCCCCATGGCCGAGGTGGTGCTGCACGGCACCCAGCACCTGCCCGAGGCCGACCTGCGCGCCATGGCGGTGTTCCTGAAAGACCTGCCGGTGCAGCCGGTGAAGCGCCCCGCCTTCGAGGGCGCCGAGCCGGCGGTGCTGGCCCGTGGCGGCCGCCTCTACGACAACCATTGCGCGCAATGCCATGGCGAACAAGGCCAGGGCGCGCAAGGCATCTACCCGCCGCTGGCGGGCCACCGTGCGGTGACCCAGGTGTCGCCGGTGAACACGGTGCAGGCCATCTTGAGTGGCGGCTTCGGCCCGGCCACGGCCGGCCACCCGCGCCCCTTCGGCATGCCGCCTTACCGCAGCCTGCTCAACGACGAAGAGATTGCCGCCGTGGCCAGCTACGTGCGCCAATCGTGGGGCAACAAGGCGGGCGCGGTGAGCGCGCTGGACGTGGCCCGCGTGCGCTGAGCGGGCCTGGGCGCGCGCCTCACAGCGCGGCCACCGCGCCGTCGCTGCGCGGGTCGGCCGCGCCCTCGATCAGGCCGTTGGGGTGGCGCACCAGCGCCCCGGCGTGGCCCATGGTGTCGCTGTAGGCCTCGGGCAGCGGCTCCACCACGTGGCCGGCCTCGCGCAGGGCCTGCACCAGGGCCGGGTCAAAGCGGCTTTCCAGCTTGAGCGTGGTGCTCTGGTCGCCCCAGGTGCGGCCCAGCAGCCAGCGTGGCGCGCTCACCGCTTGCTGCAACGGCTGGCCAAAGCGGGCGTAGCGCGTGAACACGGCGGCCTGGGTTTGGGGCTGGCCTTCGCCGCCCATGGTGCCGAAGGGCATGACACGGCCGTCGTCAAACAGCGCCAGCGAGGGGTTGAGCGTGTGAAAGGGCTTGAAGCCCGGGCGCAGGTGGTTGAGCGCCTTCGGGTCAAGCGAGAAGCTGGTGCCCCGGTTCTGCCAGCAGATGCCGGTGTCGCGCAGCACCACGCCGGCGCCGAACTCCCAGTACACGCTCTGAATGAAGCTCACCGCGCGGCCTTCGGCGTCGATACAGCCCATCCAGATGGTGTCGCCCGGGCGCGCCGGGTCGGGCCAGGGCAAGGCGCGGGCGGGGTCGATCTCGGCGGCCAGGGCGTCCAGCGCCTCGGGCGCCAGAAAGCCCTGCGGGTCGGCCGGCAGGCGGCGCGGGTCGGTGACCACGCGGTCGCGCACGCGAAAGGCGCGCTTGGTCGATTCCACCAGGCCATGCACATGGGCAAAGCCCTCGCCCTCGCGCACGCCCAGGCGCTCGAACAGGCCCATGATCATCAGCGCCGAGAGGCCCTGCGTGGGCGGCGGCAGGTTGTACACGCTGCTGTCGCCCAGGCGCACGCGCAGCGGCGTGACGAACTGGGCGCGGTAGGCCGCCAGGTCAGTGGCGCGCACCGGGCTGCCGATGCGCTGCAGCTCGGCGGCGATGCGCGCGGCCGTCTCGCCCCGGTAGAAATCGTCCAGGCCGCGCTGGCCCAGGGTGTGCAGCGTGTCGCCCAGGGCGGGTTGGCGCAGCACGTGGCCGGGCGCGGGCGGCTCGCCGTTCACAAGGTATGCCTCGGCAAAGCCGGGGGCGTTTTTCAGGCCGTCGAGCTTCTGGCGCGTGAGCTCGTGCTGGCTGGTGCTCACCGCCACGCCCTCGTGCGCGTGGCGCACCGCGTCTTGCAGCAGGCGCGGCAGCGGCAGGGCGGGGCCCCAGGCCTGTGCCACCTCCAGCGCGCGGGCCCAGCCGCCCACGGTGCCGGCCACGGTGAGGGCGGCCTGCGGGCCGCGGGGCGGAATGGCGCTGTGCCCGGCGTAGAACTCGGGCGTGGCCAGGGCGGCGGCGGGGCCGCAGGCGTCAATGGCCACCGGCTCACGGCCGGGCTCGTGGATGAGCCAGAAGCCGTCGCCGCCAATGGCGTTCATGTGCGGGTAGACCACGGCAATGGCCGCGGCGGCGGCCACCATGGCCTCCACGGCGTTGCCGCCGTCGCGCAGCACGTCGCGCCCGGCTTGCGCGGCCAGGTGGTGCGGCGCCACGAACATGCCGCCCAGGGATTTGAGGGTGTGGATCATGGAAGGGGGTCTCCGTTCAGGACAGCAGGCCGGCCAACATGCGGGCCGAGGTGAGGGCGAGGAACAGCGCGAACACCTGGCGCAGGCGGCGCGCGTCGATGCGGTGGGCCAGGCGGGCGCCCCAGCCGGTGGTGGCCATGGTGGCCGGCACGATGAGCGCCATGCCCAGCAGGTTCACGTAGCCCAGGCTCAGGGGCGGGCGCAGCGGCACGCCCAGGCCATTGACGACGAAGGCCAGCGCGCCGGGCAGGCTGATCACCATGCCCAGCATGGCGCCGGTGCCCACGGCGGTGTGCATGGGCACGCGCAGCGCGTTGAGGATGGGCACCGACAGCGTGCCGCCGCCAATGCCCATGAGGGTGGACACGCCGCCAATGCCGCCGCCAATCAGCGCGGTGCCGGCCGGGCCGGGCAGGCCATCGGCCAGGGCGAAGCCGTCGCGCTTGAAGGCCATGTTCAGCGCCACGGCCAGGGCCACCACGGCGAACACGGCGGTGAGCACGCCGCCGCCCAGGTAGCGGCTGGCGATGGCGCCCAGCACCACGCCCACGACCACGCCGGGCATGAGGCGGCGAATGAGCGACACGTCCAGGCTGCCCCGGCGCCGGTGGGCGCGGCTGGACATGATGGACGTGGGGATGATGGTGGCCAGCGAGGTGCCCACCGTCACGTGCATGCGCACCGACTCGTCGATGCCCAGCAGCGTGAACAGGTGGTAGAGCACCGGCACGATGACGATGCCGCCGCCCACGCCCAGCAGGCCGGCGAGCACGCCCGCGATGGCGCCGGTGACGACGAGCGCCAGCACCAGGCCGGCGAGCCAGGCGGGGGAGTGGCTGGTGAGAATGTCCATGGGGCCTCAGGCGGTGGTGAGCGGGTGCAGGCAGGCCACCAGGCGGCCTTCGGCGTGCAGGGTTTGCGCCGGGTCGATGCGGGCGCAGTCGTCGCTGGCGCGGGTGCAGCGCGAGCGGAAGCGGCAGCCCGCCGGCAACTGCGCCGGGCTGGGAATCTCGCCTTGCAGGCTCACCGACAACGGCGCGTCAAAGCGCGGGAAGGCGCGCATCAGCGCCTGGGTGTAGGGGTGCAGGGGCTGGCGCAGCACGGCGCGCGTGGGGCCGGTTTCCACCAGGCGGCCCAGGTACATCACGGCCACGCGCTCGCACAGGTAGGCGGCCACGCCCAGGTCGTGCGTGACGAACACCATGGCCAGGCCTTGCTCGCGCTGCAGGTCGCGCAAGAGGTTGAGCAACTGCGCCTGCACCGACACGTCCAGCCCGGCCACCGATTCGTCGGCCACGATCACGCGCGGTTCGCAGGCCAGCGCGCGCGCCACGGCCACGCGCCGCACCTGCCCGCCTGAGAGCTCGCTGGGGAACTTGTGGCGGGTGTCGGGCGGCAGGCCCACCTGGCGCAGCAGCTCGTCCACGCGGCCCGCCACTTCGCTGCTCTCGCGCAACTGGTGCAGGCGGATGGGCTCGGCCAGCACCTCGCCCACGGTCAGGCGCGGGTTGAGCGAGCCGCGCGCGTCCTGGTAGATGTAGGCCACCTCGCGGGCGAAGCGGCGGCGCTGCGCGGCGTCGAACTGGCCCACGTCTTGCGCGCCGTAGAGCACGCGGCCGTTGCTGGCGGCTTCCAGGCCCAGCATCACCCGCACCAGGGTGGACTTGCCCGAGCCGCTTTCGCCCACCAGGGCCAGCGATTCGCCCGGGCGCAGGGTCAGGCGCACGCCGTCCAGGGCGCGCAGCTCGCGGCGGCCACCGTCGATGGCAAAGCGCTTCTCCACGTCGAGCAGCGAGAACAGCGGCAGTTCGTCGGTGGCCTCGGCGGCCAGGGGTGGGGGCATCAGGTCGGGGGTCATGGTCAGGCGTTCCAGCAGGCCACGCGCACCGGGCCGCGCGCGGTGATGAGGGGTTGCTGCTCGCGGCAGCGCTCGGTGGCCAGGGCGCAGCGCGGCGCGAAGCGGCAACCACCGGGCATGGCCGACAGCGGCGGCACCACGCCGGCGATGGGTTGCAGGCGCTCGGCGTCGAACTCAATGGCGCTGGCGCGCAGGCCCTGGGTGTAGGGGTGGCGCGGGTGGTTGAGCACCTCGCCCGCCGGGCCTTCTTCCACGATCTGCCCGGCGTACATCACGGCCACGCGGTCGGCCACCTGCGTGGCCAGGGCCAGGTCGTGCAGCACGAAGATGGCCGAGGCGCCCAGGGCGCGCACGCGCTCGAGCAGCAGGGCCATGATCTGTGCCTGAATGGTCACGTCCAGTGCGCTGGTGGGCTCGTCGGCGATCAGCAGCTGCGGCTCGCAGGCCAGGGCCATGGCGATCATCACGCGCTGCTGCATGCCGCCCGAGAGCTCGTGCGGGAAGGCGGCCAGCCGGCCCTCGGGGTCGGCAATGCCAACGCTGGTGAGCAATTCAATCGCACGCGATCTGCACTGCGCCTTGTTCAGCCCACGGTGGCGCTTGAGCGGCTCGCTCAGGTGGTCGAGCACGGTGTAGCAGGGGTTGAGCGCGGCCGAGGCGTCTTGAAAGATCATGCCCATGCGCACGCCGCGCAGTGGGCGCAGCACGCGCTCGGGCGCGCTCACCACGTCCACGTCGCCCACCATCAGGCGGCCTTCCAGCGCCACCTCGGGCGGGCGCACCAGGCCCATGGCGGCGTAGGCCAGGGTGGACTTGCCGGCCCCCGATTCGCCAATGAGGGCCAGCGTCTGGCCGGCGGGCAGTTCAAGCGATACGTTGTCGAGCACGGCCACGCCTTTGCGGCGCAGGGTGAGGTGCTCGACCTGCAAGGATGCGGGGCTCATGCCTGGTCTCCACGGGTCTTGGGGTCAAGGGCGTCGCGCAGGCCTTCGGCCAGCAGGTTCAGCCCGATCAGCAGCGTGGCCAGGGCCAGGCCGGGCATGCCGGCCATCCAGGGGGCCATGCTGATGAAGCCACGGCCCTCGGCGATCATCAGGCCCCAGTCGGGCGTGGGCGGCACCACGCCCAGGCCCAGGAAGGACAGGCCCGAGGCCAGCAGGATGGCGATCGACACCCGCATGCCGGCCTGGATCAGGATGGGCGAGACGATGTTGGGCAGCACGTGGCGCAGCACGATCTCGCGCTCGGGCACGCCCATGAGGCGCGCCGCCTCGATGAAGGGCCGCGCCTTGACCTGCAGCACGTCGGCCCGCACGGTGCGCGCGAACGGCCCCACGAAGGACAGCGCCAGCGCCAGGATCACGTTGTTCATGCCCAGGCCCAGCACCGCCATGAAGGCCATGGCCATGATGAGTTCGGGGAAGGCCAGCAGGCCATCGACCACGCGCATCAGCAGCCACTCGGTGCGCCCGCCGCGCAGGCCGGCCAGCAGGCCCACGGCCACGCCCACCACCAGGCCCAGCGCCACCGAGGCGAAGCCGATCCACAGGGCCGAGCGCGCGCCGTAGAACACGCGCGACAAGATGTCTTGCCCGAACGAGTCGGTGCCCATCCAGTGCGCCGCGCTGGGGCCCTGCATGGCGTCGGTGAAGTTCTGCTCGGTGGGCGAGTAGGGTGCCAGCAGCGGCGCGAACACCGCGGCCACGATGAACAGCAGCACGATCAGGCCGCCGGCCATGGCCTTGCGTTGGCGCCGCAGCAGGCCCCAGGTGCGGCCGAGCGTGCGGGTGAGGCGTTGCCAGGGCGACGGTGCCCCGGCCAGAGAAGTGGTTGGGGCGTTCATCGTTGGCGCAGACGAGGGTCGAGAAGGGCGTAGGTGCGGTCCACGATGAGGTTGACCGCAATGAACAGCAGGGCGGTGATCATGATTCCGGCCTGCACCACCAGGTACTCGCGCGTCTGCACGGCGCTGGTGATCATCATGCCCAGGCCGGGCAGGGTGAAGACCACCTCGGTCATCACCGCGCCGCGCAACATGCCACCGAGCTGCAGGCCGATCACCGTGACCAGGGGCATGAGCACGTTGCGCATGCCGTGCACCCAGATCACGCGCCAGCCCGGCTCACCGCGGGCGCGCGCGGCGGCCATGTAGGGCTGCTCCAGCACCTCCAGCAGGCTCGACCGGGTGACGGTGGCGATCAGCCCCACGTACCACGCACCCAGGGTGAGCGCGGGCAGCGCCAGGTGCCACAGGCCGGTGAGCGGCTGGTCCCAGGGCGAGACGTAGCCCATGCTGGGGAACCAGCCCAGGGCCACGCTGAACAGCCAGATCAGCACCACGCCCAGGTAGAAGCTGGGGAAGGCGTTGCCGCCAATGGCCACCGCGCTGGCCAGCAGGTCGGCCCAGCTGTTGCGCTTGACCGCGGCCACCACCCCCAGCGGAATGCCCACCACCAGCGCCACCAGCAGCGACAGCGCGGCCAGCGTGAGCGTCACCGGCAGGGCCTCGAGCACGGCCTGCTCGAAGATGTCCTGCTTGCTCACGTAGCTCATGCCCCAGTCGCCCTGCACGAAGCGCCAGAGCCAGTGGGCGTATTGCTGGATCCAGGGCTGGTCGAGCCCGAGCTGGCGGTAGAGCTGGTCGTACGAGTCGCGTGAGAAATCCGAGCCCAGCATGATCGCCACCGGGTCGCCCGGTGAGAGCTTGAGGAACAGAAAACTCACGCCCGAGACCACCAGCAGCACCAGCGCGGTCTGCGCCAGCGCGCCGAGCGAGCGCCACCACGAGGCGGCGCCCAGGCGTTGGGAAGTGAAGGCCACGGCAGCGCTCCGGTTAGGCCAGCGAGACGGTGTGCAGGTTCAGCAGATCGGCCGGCACGTACTCGAAGCCCTTGACCTTCTTGCTGAGAATCTTGAACACCTTCATGTGCGCCAGCACCGCCAGCGGGGCGTCGGCCATCAGCGTGTCCTCGGCCTCGATGTAGAGCTTGCGGCGCGTGGCCACGTTGGTGGTTTCCGAGGCGGCGGCCACGGCCTTGTCGAAGGCCGGGTTGCTGTAGCCCACGTAGTTCCAGGGGCGGCCGGTGGACCACTCGGGGGTGATGGTTTCGTCCGGGTCCAGGTCGGCCACCCAGGCCTCGTCGTAGAGGTCAAAGTCGCCGGCGTTGCGGCGCTGCAGCCAGATGGCGCGGTCCACCAGCTCGATCTTGGGCTTCACGCCGATCTGCGCCAGCATGGGCGCGATCAGTTGCGCGTTGCGCGTGCCCAGGCCGCCCGAGCCGGTGAAGCCCTCGGTGACGATGTACACCGGGTTCACCTCGCCCTGGTACTTCGACTTGGCGCGCAGCGCCTTGGCCTTGGCCAGGTCAAAGAACTGGCCGCGCCCGCTCTTGGCGATGTTGGGGTCGTAGAAATCGCTCATCGGCGGCGAGATGCAGGTGTAGGCCGGAATGGCCTCGCCGAAGTAGCTCTGCTGCACGATCACCTTGCGGTCAATGGCGAACGACACCGCCTGGCGCAGCGCCGGGTCGTCAAAGGGCGCGCGCTTGTTGTTCATGCCCAGGAAGGCGTAGTTGCCCTCCACCTGCCCGAACACCTGGATGTTGGGGTTCTTGCGCAGTTGCGGAATGAACTGGAAGGGGCACACCGACAGGCCGTCCACCTGGCCCGACATCATGGCCGCCACGGCCGCGCTGGGCTCGCGAATCAGGCGAATCAGCACCCGGTCCAGGTGCGGCAGGCCGGGCTCGAAATAGGCTGGGTTGCGCACCAGCTCGATCGAGTCGTTTTCCTTCCAGCTCACCAGCTTGAAGGGGCCTGTGCCCACCGGGGCGCGGCCAAAGCCCGCGCCCGCGGCCTCCACCGCGCGCTTGCTCACGATGGTGCCGGCGCGCCCGGTGCTGCCGGTGAGCGCCACCGGCAGGAAGGCGAAGGGCTTCTTGAAGCGCAGGCGCACGGTGAGCGGGTCGACGATGTCGATGCCGTCGAGCTGCTCCAGCTTCCAGGCGTGCGGCGACTTCAGCGCGGGCGACTTCACGCGCTCCAGGCTCCACTTCACGGCCTCGGCGTCGCAGGGGTCGTCGTTGTGGAACTTCACGCCGGCGCGCAGCTTGAACACGTGGGTCTTCTCATCGACCATGTCCCACTTCTCGGCCAGGTCGGGCGCGAAGCTCACCTTCTTGCCGTCGTAGGCCACCTTCAGCAGGCCGTTGAAGACGTTGTTGATCACCTTGATCGAACCGGCCGACGAGGTCATGTGCGGGTCGAGCGTGTCGATCGCCTCCACCCAGGCCAGGGTGAGGCTGCCGCCCTTCTTGGCGGCTTGGGCGTGCGCCGGGCTCATGCCGACGGCAGACGCCGCCATCAGGCCCAGGCCGGCAGCGGCCGATTTCAGCAAATCGCGGCGGCCGAACTGGGCGGCCAGCACCTCAGCCAGCGCGGCCTTGTGGTTGGGAACGGTCATGGCAGAACTCCTTGTGGGATGGACAACAACGGGAGGGGTGAAACAGAAAACGCAGGGCAAAGCCTTCCCCCGGCCCGCGCGCGGCGGGCCTGCAAGGCAGGCAGGGGAGGGGTCAGCCCATCAGGGACCGAGGGCCGTGGGCAGGTGCTTCATGAGGTCAGGCACGGTGGCCATCACGTGTTCGCGCATGGCCCGCTCGGCCGCCAGCGGGTCGCCGCCGCGCAGCACGGCCAGCAGGGTTTCGTGGTGCTCGCGGGTGCCCACGTGGCGCTCGTCCATCGCGGCCCAGCGGCGCATGTGCGGCTCCACCACCGTGTGCAGGGCCGAGATCTGGCGCAGCAGGCGCGGCGCCTCGCTTTTGGCGCACAGCGCCTCGTGAAAAGCCCGGTGGGCGCTGGTCCAGTCGGCCTGTTGGCCGCCCGGGGGCTCCATCTCGTCGAGCAGGGCCTCGATCTGGCGCCAGTCGGCCGCGCCCAGGCGCGGCAGGGCCAGCCGCACCGCCAGCCCTTCGAGCACGGCGCGCATCTCGAACACCTCGCGCATTTCCTGCACGTTGGGCGCGTTCACCGTGACACCGCGGTTGGCGCGCATCGTCACCAGGCCCTCGGCCGCCAGGCGGCGCAGCGCCTCGCGCACCGGCATGCGGCTGGTGCCGATCTCGGCCGCGATGGCCTCGGCAATCAGCCGCTCACCCGCGCGGTAGCGGCCCGAACGAAGCGCGCCCAGGATGTGGGCGTAGGCCTCGTCGTGCGCGGCCACCAGCGACAGGTCGGCGTCAAAGGCGTTGAGGGTGCTCATGGGTGGGCGTGTCAGACTGGATCCACGGATACGTGTGTCCGTGGATGCAGAAAGCATGCCAACCATTCAATAGCGCGCTATTGAATCAAAAGCACTCCAATGGCGTGGTGTGTGCACCGTGGCGGCGCAGCGCGGCGGCCCATGCACCGCAGTGGTGGCCTGTGCCAGTGCCCAGGCCGGTGCGCAGGCCCGAGTTCAGTGATCGGCCTGCAGGCCGGCCAGCAAAGCCTCGCCCCATTCCCAGGGGCCGGTGAGCGTGACGGTGAGCGTGCACCAGGGGCCGTCGCGGCCCTCTTGCAGGTCGGCGTCCCACACGCCGCCGTCTTCTTGCGGGCCCTGTGGCCCGGGGGCCTGGCGTTGCGCCAGCGCCAGCAGGGCCTGCGCCTCGGCCCACAGGGCCGGCCACTGCGACTCGTCCACACTGGCCAGGGCCTCCCAGGTGCCAGTGTCGTCACCGTTGTCGGTGGCGTCAAAGATCAGGTAGTCCAGTGCCACGGCGGCTTTTAAAAGGTGTGCGACGTGATGCCGGTGAACACCTCGGTCAGCAGCAGCGGTGCGCCCTGGTGATCGAACTGGCAGCGGCGCGCCCAGCGCGTGGGCGCCCAGGACAGCGTGGTGCTCCATTCAAAGTCGCTGCGCTCCACGCCCGGCCAGGTGAACAGCAACTCGCCCAGCGGGCGCGCGCCCAGCATGGCCACCGCCGCCCAAGGGTTCTCGGGCCCCCAGTGCGGAATGGCGGTGCGCGCCAGCAGGCGCGGGCGACCACCGCCCCACATCTGCACCTCACGCACCCACACCGTGCCCACCTCATCGGCGTCCAAGCCCAGCCGGGCGATCTCATCGGCCAGCAGCGCGCCCGGCTCTTCGCGCAGCACCTGCAGGCGCAGATCGGGCCATTCCTGGCGCAAGCGAACGGTCAACGAGCCGCGCTCGTGCATCCACGGCTGCAGCACCGGGGGCACACCGAAACGGTCAAGGTCAGGGCCGCGAAGCCAGTGGGGTGGAATGGACATGGCCGCGCATTATCGCCACACCTAGGGCAAACCCTCAAAACACCAACGGCGCCCGAAGGCGCCGTGGTGACAGGGGGGTGTCCTGGCGGTGCCAGGACACAGGCGATGCGATCAGGCCTGAGCCGCCGCCTTCACCTTCAAGCGCCAGGCGTGCAGCAGGGGCTCGGTGTAGCCGCTGGGCTGTTCCTTGCCCTTGAACACCAGGTCGAGCGCGGCCTGGTAGGCCATGCTGGTCTTGGCGTTGCCGGCCATGGGGCGGTAGAGCTTGTCGCTGGCGTTTTGCTTGTCCACCTTGGCGGCCATGCGCTCGAAGGTCTCGCGCACCTGGGCTTCGGTGACGACGCCGTGGTGCAGCCAGTTGGCGATGTGCTGGCTGCTGATGCGCAGCGTGGCGCGGTCTTCCATCAGGCCCACGTCGTTGATGTCGGGCACCTTGGAGCAGCCCACGCCCTGGTCCACCCAGCGCACCACGTAGCCCAGGATGCCTTGCACGTTGTTGTCCAGCTCGGCCTGCTTGTCGGCCTCGCTCCAGTTCGGGTTGGCGGCCACCGGCACGGTGAGCAGGCCGGTGAGCAGGGCTTCGCGTTCCTTGTTGGCGTTGATCTTCTCCAGCTCTTTCTGCACGTCAGACACCAGCACCTGGTGGTAGTGCAGGGCGTGCAGGGTGGCGCCGGTGGGGCTGGGCACCCAGGCGGTGTTGGCGCCGGCCTTGGGGTGGGCGATCTTCTGCTTGAGCATTTCGGCCATCAGGTCGGGCATGGCCCACATGCCCTTGCCGATCTGCGCTTTGCCGCGCAGGCCGCAGGAGAGGCCCACCAGCACGTTGTTGCGCTCGTAGCTCTGGATCCAAGCGCTGCTCTTCATGTCGCCCTTGCGCACCATGGGGCCGGCCAGCATGGCGGTGTGCATTTCGTCGCCGGTGCGGTCCAGGAAGCCGGTGTTGATGAAGGCCACGCGGCTGGCGGCCGCGGCGATACAGGCTTTCAGGTTCACCGAGGTGCGACGCTCTTCGTCCATGATGCCCAGCTTCACCGTGCTCTCAGGCAGGCCCAGCACCTGCTCGACGCGGCCGAACAGCTCGGCGGCGAAGGCCACTTCGTCGGGGCCGTGCATCTTGGGCTTGACGATGTACACCGAGCCCTTGCGCGAGTTGCGAATGGCGTCTTTCTTGGTCTTCTTCAGGTCGTGGATGGCGATGGCGGTGGTCACCACGGCGTCCATGATGCCCTCGGGAATTTCCTTGCCCTCGGCGCCCCACAGGATGGCGGGGTTGGTCATCAGGTGGCCCACGTTGCGCACGAACATGAGCGAGCGGCCGTGCAGGCGCACGGTCTTGCCGGTGGGCGCGGTGTACTCGCGGTCGCCGTTCAGGCCGCGCGTCATCACCTGGCCGCCCTTCTCGAACGACTCGGTCAGTGTGCCCTTCAGAATGCCCAGCCAGTTGCGGTAGGCCAGCACCTTGTCTTCGGCGTCCACGGCGGCCACCGAGTCTTCCAGGTCAAGAATGGTGGACAGGGCGGATTCGATCACCAGGTCGCTCACGCCAGCGGCATCGGTCTTGCCGATGGGGGTGTCGGGGCGGATCTGAATCTCCAGGTGCAGGCCGTTGTGCTTGAGCAGCACGGCGCTGGGCTTCTTGGCCTCGCCCTGCCAGCCCACCAGCTGCGACTTGTCGGCCAGCTTGGCGGTGCCGCCTTCGGCCAGCGACACCACCAGCTCACCGTCTTTGTTGATCTTGTAGCCGGTGGAGCCCACGTGCGAGCCCTTCTTCAGCGGGGCGCAGCGGTCCAGCACGTGGCGGCAGTACTCGATGACCTTGGCGCCGCGCTTGGGGTTGTAGCCGCCCTTCTTGCCCACTTTTTCGCAGCCTTTTTCTTCGCTGATGGCATCGGTGCCGTACAGCGCGTCGTACAGGCTGCCCCAGCGGGCGTTGGCGGCGTTCAGGGCGTAGCGGGCGTTCAGGATGGGCACCACCAGCTGCGGGCCGGCCTGGGTGGCCAGCTCGTCGTCCACGTTCTTGGTGGTGGCCTTCACCTTCTTGGGCTCGGGCACCAGGTAGCCGATCTTTTCCAGGAAGGCGCGATAAGCGGCCATGTCGGCGATCGGGCCGGGGTGGGCGGTGTGCCACTGGTCCAGCTCGGTCTGCAGTCGGTCGCGCTCGGCCAGCAGGGCGGCGTTGCGCGGGGCCAGGTCGGCCACGATGGCGTCAAAGCCTTTCCAGAAAGCGGCTTCGTCCACGCCGGTGCCGGGCAGCACCTGCTGGTTGATGAAGTCGTACAGCTCGGTGGCCACTTGCAGGCCGTGGATCGTGGTGCGTTGCGTCATGGAAAACTCCTGCAGAGGAAGGGATGGAAAAAAGAAATCAGAAAAAGGCCAGTGCCTCGCGCAGGCTGTGGCCGATGCGCGAGGGCTGGGTGTCAAGTTCTTCAAAAGCGCTGCCTTGGCGGTTCACCCACAGCGTCTGAAAGCCAAACCAGGTGGCGGCCAGGGCGTCCCAGGCGTTGCTGCTCACAAACACGATCTGCCCGCGCGGCAGGCCGGTGGCCTGCTCGCCCAGGGCGTAGGCGTCGGGGTGGGTTTTGTAGCGGCGCACCGTGTCCACGCTGATCACGTGGTCCAGCAGGCCTTCCAGCCCGGCGCTGCGCACCGCGATGCCCAGCATCTCCGGGTCGCCGTTGGACAGGATGCCGGTGGCGATGCCACGCGCCTTCAGCGCCTGCAGCACCTCGCGGTTCTCGGGAAAGGCCGAGAGGTGGCGGTACTGGTTCATCAAGCGCGAGGCGGCCTCGGCGTGTTGGGCCCAGTGCTCGCGGGCGGCCGGCACCAGCGCCTTGATGCTGTGGCGCAGGGCGCGCTCGGTCAGGTCCCAGAAGGGGCGGTAGTGCGCGCCGTGGTCGCTGGTGGTCACCAGCCGCGTGTACTCGATCTGCTTGTCGCGCCACAGCACCGCCAGCCGCTGCCCCAGGCCGGGGTAAAGCTGCTCGGCGAGCAGGCCCACGCTGTACACATCGAACAGCGTGCCGTAGGCGTCGAACAAGACCGCGCGGGGTTTTTCCATGCCTCGCACTGTATTCGGAACGATTCAAGCGATTGCTGCCGCGTGGCGTGAGATATCTGTGACTTTTTTGCGTGTAATCTCGGCCCAACTTTCCGGAGACACCCATGCACGACGCCACCCCATCCCCCGACGCGCTGCCCCTGGCCGGCCTGCGCGTGGTCGAGTTCACCCACATGGTCATGGGCCCCACCTGCGGCATGGTGCTGGCCGACCTGGGGGCCGAGGTCATCAAGGTCGAGCCGCCCACTGGCGACAACACCCGCCACCTGCTGGGCGTGGGCACGGGCTTCTTCCCGGTGTTCAACCGCAACAAGAAAAGCGTGGTGCTCGACCTGCAAAGCCCGCAGGGGCGCGAGGCCGCGCTGCGCCTGATCGCCACCGCCGACGTGGTGAGCGAAAACTTCAAGCCCGGCACCATGCACAAGCTCGGGCTGGACTTTGACACCCTCAAGGCCTTGAACCCGCGCCTCATCTACGTGAGCCACAAAGGCTTTCTGCCTGGCCCCTACGAACACCGCACCGCGCTGGACGAGGTGGTGCAGATGATGGGCGGCCTGGCCTACATGACCGGGCGCCCCGGCGACCCGCTGCGCGCGGGCAGCAGCGTGAACGACATCATGGGCGGCATGTTCGGCGCCATCGGCGTGATGGCCGCGCTGCGCCGGCGCGAGACCACCGGGCGCGGCGGCGAGGTGCACAGCGGCCTGTTCGAGAACAACATCCTGCTGGTGGCCCAGCACATGATGCAGTTCGCCATGAGCGGCCAGCCCGCGCGGCCCATGCCCGAGCGCATCTCGCCCTGGGGCATTTACGACGTGTTCACCGTGCGAGACGGCGAGCAGATTTTCCTGGCCGTGGTCACCGAAACCCAGTGGCGCGCCTTCTGCGAGGCCTTCGGTTTTGCCGACCTGCTGGCCGACCAGCGCCTGGCCAGTAACAACCTGCGGGTGCAGGCGCGCGACTGGCTCATTCCCGCCCTGCGCGAACGCCTGGCCGACCGCCCGGCGCGCGAGCTGGCCGCCACCTTCGAGCGCGAGGGCCTGCCCTTCGCGCCCATCGCCAAGCCGCATGAGCTGCTGGACGACCCGCACCTCAAGGCCACCGGCACCCTGGCGCCCATCACCCTGCCCGACGGCGCGCGCGCCGGCCAGCAGGCCGACACCGTGCTGCTGCCCATTGCCATCGACGGCCAGCGCGCCGGCGTGCGCCTGAGCCCGCCGCGCCTGGGCGAGCACAGCGCCGAGGTGCTGGGTGCGCTGGGCTACAGCGCCGCCGAGATCGCGCAGCTCAGCGCCACGGCGAACCGGGGCTGAGGCCATGTCGCTGGACAAGCTCAAGCAACTGGAAACCTTCGTGGCCGTGGCCGCGCGTGGCAGCCTCAGCGCCGCCGCTCGGGCCGAGAACGTGGCGCCGGCCATCATCGGCCGCCGGCTCGACGCGCTGGAGTCGCGCCTGGGCGTGAAGCTCATGGTTCGCACCACGCGGCGCATCACCCTCACCCACGAGGGCAGCGCCTTTCTGGAAGACTGCCAGCGCCTGCTCACCGACCTGGCCAACGCCGAGGCCAGCGTGAGCGCGGGCGGCGTGAAGGCCAGCGGCCACCTGCGCATCACCGCGCCGGCCGGTTTCGGGCGTCGCCACGTGGCGCCCCTGGTGCCGCGTTTTCGTGAGCTGCACCCCGAAGTGACTATCTCGCTGAACCTGAGCGACCGCGTGGTGGACGTGGCCGGCGAGGGCTACGACTGCGCCGTGCGCGTGGGCGACCTGCCCGACTCGTCCCTGGTGAGCGTGCGCCTGGCCGACAACCGCCGCCTGTGCGTGGCCGCGCCGCGCTACCTGCAGCAGCACGGGCGGCCCGCCGAGCCGGCCGATCTGGCGCGCTTTGACTGCCTCACCCTCTCCAGCGATGCCTCGCAGACCCGGGGCTGGGCCTTCTCCATGCCGGTGCCTGGCGGGCGGGGCGAGCGCGAGATCGTGCACCTGCGCCCCGGCGGCCCGCTCGATTGTTCCGACGGCCAGGTGCTGCACGAGTGGTGCCTGGCCGGCTATGGCATCGCCTGGCGCAGCACCTGGGAGGTGGAGGCCGACATCGCCGCCGGCCGCCTGGTGAGCGTGCTCGACGACTTCGCCGCGCCGCCCAACGGGATTTACGCCCTGTTTCCACAGCGCAAGCACCTGGCCCTGCGCGTGCGCCTGTGGATCGACTACCTTAAGCACGAGTACGCGCGCCCCGACTTCTGGGTGCGCCGCGGCTGAGCCCATCCCTTACCCCTGCGCCAGGTGATTCCATGACCCCATCGCCCGATTCGCGCCGCCGCTGGCTGCGCACCGCCGCCGCCACTGGCGTGGCCGCCCTGCTGGCCTCGTGCTCCATGGTGCCCACCGCCCCGCCACCGCCCGGGGCCAAGGTGTCACAGGCCAGCACCGCGCGCGAGTACCGCCGCGACGCCGCCAGCCACCTCTACGCCCTCAACAGCGCGCGCATCTACCGGGGCGTCATGCCGCCCATGCTCTACGCCATCGGCGTGCTGCAGGTGGACATTGATCGGCGCGGCCAGGTGGGCCAGCTCAAGTGGTTGCGCGCGCCCAGCCACGCGCCCGAGGTGATGCAGCAGATCGAGCGCCTGGTGCGCGCCGCCGCGCCCTACCCAGTGCCCGCGCGCCTGGGCACCGTCACCTACACCGACACCTGGCTGTGGGATCAGAGCGGGCGCTTCCAGCTCGACACCCTCACCGAGGGGCAGCAGTCGATGTGAGGGCTGGGCCTTAAAACAGCGAGGCCACCAGGCCCGCGGCCGTGCCCCACATCATGAGCGCCACCGCGCCATCGAGCGCGCGCCACAGGCGCAGCGAGTTCAGCCGGCGGCCCAGCCAGAAGGCGGCCACGCCCAACACCAGAAACCACACCACCGAGCCCGTGGCCGCGCCCAGCCCGAAGCTCTCGCGCGCCGGCCCATAGGCCAGCGAGGCGCTGCCGATCAGCACCGCCGTGTCCAGCCAGGCGTGCGGGTTCAGCCACGAGAAGGCCAGGGCCGACAGCACCGCCTGGCGCCGCGACATGGGGGCCGCGCCCGCCTCGCGGCTGGGCACCACCGGCGTCGTGGGGTTCAGGAAACGCCGGAACGCCTGCCAGCCGTACACCGACAGAAACAGCACCCCGGCGCCCACCAGCGCGCCGTGCAGCTTGTCCGAGAGGCCGCCCAGTTGCGCCAGGCCCAGCACGCCCAGGCTGATGAGCACGATGTCGGCCAGCGCGCAGGTGGCCACGGTGAGCCACAAGTGCTGGCGTTGCAGGCCCATGCGCAGCACATGGGCGTTTTGCGGGCCAATGGCCATGATGAGCGACAGGCTCAGCACCAGGCCGGCGGAAAAGGTGGGGAAGGTCAGGGTCATGGTGAGGCGTCCGGGGCTTGTGTCCGACTGGGGGCTGAGTGTGGCCGCGACCGCGCTTTTGTTAAACCCATTTAACTTAAAATCAGTTCAGTCAATTTGGATTTAACAAGCCATGCTCGATCTGCGCCAACTCGATGCCCTTGCCGCCGTGGCCGAGCACGGCAGCTTCCGCGCCGCCGCCCAGGCCCTGTCGCTCACCGTGGCGGCGGTGTCGCTGCGCGTGAAGACCCTGGAAGACGCCCTGGGCCAGCGCCTGCTGGTGCGCGGCAAGCAGGTGCGGGCCACGCCAGCCGGCCAGGCGCTGATCGGCCACTTGAAGCAGGTGCGGCTGATGGAGACCGACCTGCTCGACGGCCTGCGCGGTGCCCAGCCCGGCGCGCGCGACGCCTGGCAGACCCTGAGTGTGGCCATCAACGCCGACTCGGTGGCGAGCTGGTTCCTGCCCGGGGTGGCCACCCTGCTGCAGCGCCACCGCCTGCTGCTGGACATCGTGATCGACGACCAGGACCACACCCACGGCGCGCTCAAGAGCGGTGACGTGCTGGGCTGCGTCACCACCCTGGCCGACGCCATGCGCGGCTGCGTGGCCGAGCCCCTGGGCGTCATGCGCTACCGCTGCGTGGCCTCGCCCGCGGTGGTGGCGCGCTGCCGCACGCCCAAGGGCGCGGTGTCGGTGCACAAGCTGCTGGCGCACCCGGCCATCATCTTCAACCGCAAAGACGCCCTGCAGGACGCCTTCCTTGCCCAGCACTTCGGCCTGCGCCAACCCCACTACCCGCGCCACTTCGCCCCCGCCGTGGACGCCTTCGAGACCGCCATCGAACTGGGCCTGGGCTGGGGCATGGTGCCCGAGCAAAGCCTGGTCAACCGCCCCGCGCTGCAGGAACTGCTGCCCGGCGCCACGGTGGACGTGGCCCTGTACTGGCAGCACTGGGCCCACGAGCCGCCCTCGGCGCAGCGCCTGACGACGGCCGTCAAGGCCGCGGCGCGCCAGCATCTGCGGCCCCCCGCCTAAAATCCCGCCCCATGCTCAACATCAAACAAGACCTGCTCGCCGGCCTGGCCACCGAGCTGGAGGCCCTCAGCCCCGGCGCCGGCGCCCGGGCCGCCTTTGAATCGCCCAAGGTGGCCTCGCACGGCGATTTCGCCGTCACCGCCGCCATGCAGCTGGCCAAGCCCCTTAAGCTCAACCCGCGCGCGGTGGCCGAGCAGTTGCGCACGGCGCTGCTGGCCCAGCCGGTCTACCAGCAGTGGGTGGCCGACATCGAGATCGCCGGCCCCGGCTTCATCAACATCCGCCTCAAGCCCGCCGCCAAGCAGCAGATCGTGCGCGAGGTGCTGGCCCAGGGCGAGCGCTTCGGCGTGCAGCCCGCCAACGGCCGGCGCCTGATGGTGGAATTCGTCTCCGCCAACCCCACCGGCCCGCTGCACGTGGGCCACGGCCGCCAGGCCGCGCTGGGCGATGCCATCTGCAACCTCTACACCACCCAGGGCTGGGACGTGTACCGCGAGTTCTATTACAACGACGCGGGCGTGCAGATCGGCACGTTGGCCACCAGCACCCAGTTGCGTGCCAAGGGCTTCAAGCCGGGCGACCCCGAGTGGCCCGAAGCCGCCTACAACGGCGACTACATCCAGGACATCGCCAACGACTACCTGGCCAAGAAGACGGTGCACTCCGACGACCGCGAGTTCACCGCCAGCGGCGACGTGGACGCGCTCGACGACATCCGCCTCTTCGCCGTGGCCTACCTGCGCCACGAGCAAGACCTGGACCTCAAGGCCTTCGCCGTGAAGTTCGACAACTACTACCTTGAGTCCAGCCTCTACACCAGCGGCAAGGTGGACGCCGCGGTGCAGAAGCTGCGCGAGGCCGGCAAGACCTACGAGCAAGACGGCGCGCTGTGGCTCAAGTCCACCGACTACGGCGACGACAAAGACCGCGTCATGCGCAAGGGCGACGGCACCTACACCTACTTCGTGCCCGACGTGGCCTACCACATCACCAAGTGGGAGCGCGGCTTCGACAAGGTGATCAACATCCAGGGCACCGACCACCACGGCACCATCGCCCGCGTGCGCGCTGGCCTGCAAGCCGCAGGCGTGGGCATCCCCGAGGGCTACCCCGACTACGTGCTGCACACCATGGTGCGCGTGGTGCGCAACGGCGAAGAGGTGAAGATCAGCAAGCGCGCCGGCAGCTACGTGACCCTGCGCGACCTGATCGAATGGACCAGCAAAGACGCGGTGCGCTTCTTCCTGCTCTCGCGCAAGCCCGACACCGAATACACCTTCGATGTGGACCTGGCCGTCCAGAAGAACAACGACAACCCGGTGTACTACGTGCAGTACGCCCACGCCCGCATCTGCTCGGTGCTGACCAGTTGGGGCGGCGACGTGGCCACGCTGAAGGGCGTTGACCTGTCTGCGCTGGACAGCCCGGCCGCGCAGGCCCTCATGCTGCTGCTGGCCAAGTACCCCGGCATGCTGGCCGACGCCGCGCGCGATTTCGCGCCGCACGACGTCACCTTCTACCTGCGCGACCTGGCCGCCGCGTACCACAGCTACTACGACGCCGAGCGCATCCTGGTGGACGACGAGGCCGTCAAGCTGGCCCGTCTGGCCCTGGTCGCCGCCACGGCACAGGTGCTGCACAATGGCCTGGCCGTGCTGGGCGTGAGCGCCCCTCAAAAGATGTGAGCCACCGCCCCGACATGAACACTGCATCCCCCACTTCCTCTCGCCACCAATTGGGTGGCACCCTATTGGGTTTTGTCATCGGTTTGCTGGTGGGCCTGGGTGCCGCGCTGGCCGTGGCGGTCTACGTCACCCGCGTGCCTGTGCCCTTTGTTGATCGGGGCCTGTCGCGCGGTGCCGAGGCCGACGCCCAGGAAGCCGAACGCAACAAGGGCTGGAACCCGAACAAGGGCGTGGGCGGTGGCAGTGCGCCGGCGCCGGCCGCAGCCCCTGCGGCGCCCGCCGAAGGCACCGTGTCCACCCCGCCGGCCGATGGCAAGGCCCTGCCCGCGCCCGCCGAAAGCGCCGCGCCGGCCAAGCCCGCTGCCAGCAACGACCCGCTGGGTGACCTGGTGCAGCAGCGCCTGGGCCAGGCGCCCGCCAAGGCCCCGGCTGCGGCAGAAGCACCGGCCCCTGGTGCCGATCCCTTTACCTACTTCGTGCAGGCTGGCGCCTTCCGCACGGCCGAAGACGCCGAGGCCCAACGCGCCAAGCTGGGCATGATGGGCATCAACGCCCAGGTCAGCGAACGTGAGCAGAGTGGCCGCACCGTCTACCGCGTGCGCGTCGGCCCGTTCAACCAGAAGGCGCTGGCCGAGCTCACGCAAGAGCAGCTCAGCAGCAACGGCATTGAGTCGGCCCTGGTGCGCGTCCAACGCTGAAGCCGGGCGTTGGCGCTGGGAACTTTTCCCGGTGCCCTTCGCCCAATGCCCATTCCATCAGGAGTCATCTGCATGCAACGTCGCGATTTTTCTCGCTCTCTGCTGGCCGCTGGCGGCACCGCCGTGGCGCTCTCGGCGGGTCTGCCGCTGTCGGCCCAGGCCCAGCGCGTGGCCCCCAAGGAGGGCACCGACTACACCCGCCTCGCGCGACCCGCGCCCGTGGTCTCGCCCCCGAGCCAGGTCGAGGTGGTCGAGTTTTTTGCCTACACCTGCATTCACTGCTTCAACTTCGAGCCCGTGTTTGAAGAGTGGATCCAGAAGAAGCCCTCGTTCGTGACGGTGCGCCGCATGCCGGTGGCCTTCAGCCAGGCCTTCGTGCCCATGCAGCGCCTGTACTTTGCGCTGGAGAGCATGGACCTGGTGGGCAAGCTGCACACCAAGGCCTTCAGCGCCATTCACGTGGAGCGCCAGCGCCTGACCACGGCCGATGCCATCATCGACTGGGTGGCCAAACAGGGCGTGGACCGCGCCAAGTTCGCCGAGGTCTACAACTCGGCCGCCACCGGCACCAAGGCACAACAAGCCGCCCAGTTGCAAGAAGCCTATGCGGTGGAAGGCACGCCCGCCCTGGGCGTGGCGGGCAAGTTCTATGTGCCGGGTCAGGGCCCGCGCACCCTGGTGGTGGCCAACGCGCTCATCGCCGACCTGCGCAAGGCCTGAGCGCCCGACGACCGGGGGCGAATGCGCCCCGATGCACCTCTCTTTCCCCCGGAAAGAGAGGTGTTGCTCGTTACAATGAATGCAAGTTTTGTGCCTTAAATCCCATGCTTGCATTCCCCCGCCCGCCCCATTTCCGTTGGCAAGCGATTGGCCTGATCGCCCTTGCGTGCTGGGCGGGTGCCGCCAGCGCCGAAAAGGCCGACCGCGACAAGCCCATGAACGCCGAGGCCGACGCGCTGCGCTACGACGACGCCCGTCAGACCAGTGTGTTCACCGGCAACGTGGTCATCACCAAAGGCACCATCGTCATTCGTGGCGCGCAGGTGGAGGTGCGGCAAGACCCGCAGGGCAACCAGTTTGGTGTGGTCACGGGCAACCCGGGCACCTTCCGCCAGAAACGCGAAGGCCTGGACGAATTCATCGAAGGCGAGGGCTCTCGCATCGACTACGACAGCCGCGCCGACACGGTGCGCTTCACCGGCAACGCCGTGCTGCGCCGCTACAAGGGCACGCAGCTCAACGACGAGACCCGTGGCAACGTGATCGTCTACAACAACAGCACCGACGTGTTCACGGTGGACGGCGGTGCCCGCACGCCAGCCAACCCGTCGGGCCGTGTGCGCGCCATGCTCACCCCGGTGCCCAAGGAGCCGCAGCCCGAGCCCGTGACGCCCCCGGCGCAGCTCAAGCCCAGCACCGGGACCGGCGGAGGTCGCCCATGACCGTGGCCGCGGAGGCGACCGGCAAGCCGCAAGTGAGCCGCCTGGAGGCGCGAGGCCTGCAGAAGGCCTATGGCAGCCGTAAGGTCGTCAAGGACGTGTCGCTGGCCGTGTTCAAGGGCGAGGTGGTCGGCCTGCTGGGCCCCAACGGCGCGGGCAAGACCACGTCGTTCTACATGCTGGTGGGACTGCTGCGCGCCGATGGCGGGCAGATCTTGCTGGATGGCCAGACCATCGAGCGCCTGCCCATTCACCGTCGCGCGCGCCTGGGCCTGGGCTACCTGCCGCAAGAGGCTTCCATTTTTCGCAAACTCAGCGTGGCCGACAACGTGCGGGCGGTGCTGGAATTGCAGGAAGACGAGCAGGGCAAGCCGCTGAAGCCCGCGGTGATCGAAGAACGGCTGGAGTCATTGCTCAAAGACCTGCACGTGGACCACCTGCGCGACTCGCCCGCTCCGGCCCTGTCGGGCGGTGAGCGCCGCCGCGTGGAGATTGCGCGTGCCCTGGCCACCAACCCGCGCTTCATCCTGCTCGACGAACCCTTCGCCGGCATCGACCCGATCGCGGTGATCGAGATCCAGCGCATCATCGGCTTTCTGAAGTCGCGCGGCATTGGCGTGCTCATCACCGACCACAACGTGCGCGAGACCCTGGGCATTTGCGACCGGGCCTACATCATCAACGACGGCCGGGTGCTCACCAGCGGCACGCCGGCCGAGATCGTCGAGAACGCCGACGTGCGCCGGGTGTACCTGGGCGAGCACTTCCGCATGTGATCGTGGCGGTCGAATGAAACAAGGGCTTTCGCTTCGCGTCTCGCAGCACCTGGCACTCACGCCGCAGTTGCAGCAGTCCATCCGGCTGCTGCAGCTCTCCACGCTGGAGATGGCGCAAGAAGTCGAGCAGATGCTCGACGAAAACCCTTTCCTGGAACGCTCTGACGAGCTGGCCGAGCGCGAGGCCCATGGCCTGGACCAGGCCGACGCCCCCGTGGCCCCTGGCGAACAAATCGCCGACACCGCCGCTGCGCCCGCCACCAGCACCGTCGAGGCCAGCGAACCGGCCGACAGTGCCGATGGCGAGACATTGGAAGCCCGCCTGGACGGCGATGCCGCCCTGGAGGAAAGCTGGGAGGGCGACGGCTCGGTGGAAATGGCGCCCGACGACAGCGAGTGGGGCGGCGACGCCCCGCCGCGCAACGGCGCGCAGGACGACGACGAGACCGCCACCGCGGCCGACCTGGCCAGCGCGGTGGAAAGCCTGCAAGACCACCTGCACGACCAGGCCCGCTGCATGCGCCTGTCGGACGAAGACGCCCGTGCGCTGTACCTGCTGATCGAGTCGCTCAACGACGACGGTTACCTGGAAGACAGCCTTGAGGAACTCGCCCAGGCGCTGCTGCGCCTGGAAGGGCAGGCCATGTCAAGCGACCCCGACGAGGCCCTGGCCCAGCAAGAAGCCACGGTGCAGCGCTTGCAAGTGGCCCTGCAGTGGCTGCAGCACCTGGAGCCCGCGGGCGTGGGCGCCCGCAACCTGGCCGAGTGCCTGAAGCTGCAGATCCTGGAGATGCGCAACACCCCGGTCACGCGCGCGGCGCTGGCCATCGTGGCGCAGCCCTTGGAGCTCATGGCCAAGCGCGACCTGCGCCGTTTGTGCAACGCCAGCCACGCCGACGAAGAGACCGTGCGCGAAGCCCTGGCCCTGATCTCGCGCCTGGAGCCCAAGCCCGGCCGGCGCTTCACCGACGTGGAGCGCAACGTGGTGGTGCCCGATGTGATCGTCACGCGCAGCGGGCGCGGCTTCAAGGTGGTGCTCAACCCCGACGTGATGCCCCGCCTGCGCGTGCACGACGTGTACGCCAACGCCATGCGCCAGAACCGGGGCGGGCGCGACGGCGGTGAGAGTGGCCACGCCGCCATGCAACAGCGCTTGCAAGAGGCGCGCTGGTTCATCAAGAACATCCAGCAGCGCTTTGACACCATCCTGCGCGTGTCCACCGCCATCGTGGAGCGCCAGCGCAACTTCTTCATGCACGGCGAACTCGCCATGCGCCCGCTGGTGCTGCGCGAGATCGCGGACGAGCTGGGCTTGCACGAGTCCACCATCAGCCGCGTGACCACCGCCAAGTACATGGCCACGCCCTTTGGCACTTACGAGCTGAAGTACTTCTTCGGCTCGGCCCTGGGCACCGAGACTGGCGGCAACGCCTCCAGCACGGCGGTGCGTGCGCTGCTCAAGCAGTTCATTGCCGCCGAAGAGCCCAGCAAGCCGCTGTCCGACAACCAGCTCTCCGACCTGCTCAAAGAGCAGGGCATCGAGTGCGCCCGCCGCACCGTGGCCAAGTACCGCGAGGCCATGCGCATCGCGCCGGCCAACCTCCGAAAATCGCTCTGAGCCTGGCGGCCTTGCGCCGACCTCGCCCGTCTGAGCACCACCCTTGCCCGTTGCCATGAACCAGCTTCAACTCTTTCTGCCCTGCGCCGCTGGCGTGGAGGACATGCTCGCCGACGAGGTTCATCGCATCACCGGCATCGCCCCTTCTCACAAGGCCCGGGCGGGCGTGGCGCTCAACGGCTCGTGGCGAGACGCGCTGCTGCTGAACCTGCACAGCCGCCTGGCCCAGCGCGTGCTGGTGCAGCTCTGGCACGGCGGCTACCGCAACGAGAACGACCTGTACCACGCCGCCAGCGAGGTGGCCTGGGAGATCTGGTTCACCCCGGCCCAGACCATCAAGGTGGAGATCACCGCCCAGCACAGCCCGCTGACCAGCCTGAACTTCGCGGCGCTCAAGATCAAGGACGCGGTGTGCGACCGCTTCCGCGCCAAGCGCGGCGAGCGCCCCAGCGTCAACACCACCTGGCCCGACGTGCGCCTGTACGCCCACCTCACCACCGACACGGTGAGCCTGTACATCGACACCTCGGGCGAGCCGCTGTTCAAGCGCGGCTGGCGCGAAGACAAGGGCGACGCCCCGCTGAAGGAAACCCTGGCCGCGGCCATGATCGCCGCCACCGGCTGGAACGGCGCCGAGGCGGCCTGCGTGGACGACATCGTGCCGCTGTACGACCCCTGCTGCGGCAGCGGCACGGTGGCGATCGAGGCCGCGCAGATCGCGCTGCGCATCGCCCCCGGCCTGCAGCGCCGCTTTGCCTTCGAGAAGCTGCTGCCCTTCCAGGCCCATGTGTGGCAGGCCATTCGCGAGCAAGCGGTGCGCGCCCAGCGCGAGTGGCCCGCCGGCCACCGCCCCATCGTGTTCGGCAGTGACGTGTCCTTCCGCATGGTCGACTTCGCCCAGCGCAACGCCGAGCGTGCTGGCGTGGCCCAAGCGCTGGAGCTGCGCGGCGGCGACGCCCTTCAGCGCATGCCGCCCACCGACAAGCCTGGCGTGATGCTGCTCAACCCGCCGTATGGCGAGCGCATCGCCGCCGCTGGCGTGGCCGGGCAGAACGCCGCCGAGCGCGCGCGCAGCCGCGCCCCGCGCACCTTCACCGTGGGGGCGCCAGCACAAGCGCCGGCCGCCACGCCCATGGGCCGTGAGAGCGCGCAGATGAGCGATGGCGCCGACGCGTCCGAGTTTTTCGAGAAGCTCGCCGCCCACTGGAAAAGCCACTACGCCGGCTGGAGCGCCTGGTTACTCACGCCCGACCTGAAACTGCCGGGGCGCATGCGCTTCAAGGAATCGCGCCGCGTGCCGCTGTGGAACGGCCCCATTGAGTGCCGTCTGTTCCGCTTTGACCTGATGGCCCGCCGCCCCCAGGCGCCGACCGAGCCCCAGGCCTGATGCCCGCCATGCCCCAACCGCTGGTGCTGGACACCAACATCGCGCTGGACCTGTTCGTCTTTGACGACCCGGCCACCCACCCCCTGCGTGAGGCCCTGGGCCAGGGCACGCACGGCTGGCTGGCGACGGCGCCCATGCGCGAAGAACTTTGGCGCGTGCTGGCCTACCCGCAGATCGCGCGGCGACTGGTGGCCGCGCAGGTGGCGCCCGATGCGGTGATCGCCCGCTTCGACGGCCACATCACCCTGGTGGCCGAGGCGCCCAAGGCGCCCTACACCTGCAAAGACCCGGACGACCAGAAGTTCATTGACCTGGCCGTGGCGCACACCGCCACGCTGGTCAGCAAAGACGCCGCCGTGCTCTGCATGGCGCGGCGCCTGGCCCGGGTGGGCGTGGGCGTGCACCGCCACTTTGTCGGGAGCGCTGCGCCTCAGTCGGCGTGAAACTGCGTGGCCGAGGCCGCGCTCCATTCGGCCAACAGGGCCTCTGGCCATTGGGTGCTTGGGGGATCGGTCAGCAGCGCACCCGGGTTGCAGCAGGGGTAACGCTCGGCCATGGAAACCACGCGGCCCGACGGCGCGCGCCACAGCAGGTGCGTGCGCTGAAGTTCGCCCGGGTGGGTGAGCCCGGCGGCCTCCACCAGGGCCCGCAGGCCTTCCAGCGTGCCCTGGTGGTACCGGCGCACGCGCTCGCCCTTGTCAATGGCCACCAGCGCTTGCGCCCGCAAGGGATCTTGCGTGGCGATGCCGGTGGGGCATTCGTTGGTGTTGCACTTCAGGGCTTGCTCGCAACCCAGGGCCAACATGAAGCCGCGAGAGCCGTGGCACCAGTCGGCGCCCATGGCCATGGCCTCGGCGATCTCGAAAGGCCCCACCAACCGGCCCTCGGCGCCGATGCGCACCCGATCGCGCAGGTTCAGGCCCACCAGCGTGTCGTGCACCAAGGCCACCGCATCGGGCAGCGGCCTGCCCAGGGGTGAGAGCGCCGCGTCCGCGCCTTCGATGTTGATGAAGTCGGGCGTGATGCCGCTCAGGTGCATGGCCTTGGCCAGTGCGAACCAGGCACCGGCCTTTCCAATGCGCAGCTTCAGCCCGACAGGCTTGCCATCGCTGAGGTCGCGCAGGCGCTGCACAAAGGCCAGCAGGTCGATGGGGGAGGCCATGGCCTCCAGCGCCGCGGGGGCCTGCCACGGGTACCCGGGCATGGCCCCTCGCAGGCTGGCGACTTCGGGGCCCACTTTGCTGGCGGGCAGACAGGCCCCCAGGCCGTGCCCGCTGGCGTGTTGTGGCAGCACCTCGATCAGGTGCACCTGGGCATCGCGGGCGGCGGCCTCGAAGCGCCACTCGTCAAAACGTCCCCGCGTGTCGGCGCAGCCGGCCAGGCCTGGGCCGATCTGCCAGATCAGGCCACCGCCGGGCCGGCGGTGGTGCACCGAGATGCCGCCCGCGCCGGTGTTCTGAATGAAACCGGCCAAGGCCGCGCCACGGTTGAGGGAGGCGATGGCGGTGTTCGAGAGGGTGCCGAAGTCCATCGCGCCCAGGTTGAAGACGCTGGCCTCGTGGGGGTGGCGGCAATCTGGTCCACCGATGATCAGGCGAAAGTCGGCGCTGGGCGCGCGACTGGCGGGCCAGGAAGTGGCCAGCCACAGGTGGCCCCGGCCGCCGTGACACCAGGGCGTGTTGGGGCGGTGGCCCGATTGCGTCAGCCCTTGCACCCAGCGAACCTGTTGCGGGCTCAGTCGGGCAGTGGGCAGCGGGTCGGCCGCTTTGGTGCCTGGCCAGTGCCGGCCCAGCCACTGGCCGGCCCGCCACAGGTGCGCCACCAGCGGGTAGTTGCGTCGCAGCGGATCTGGTGTCTGCAGGGCGTCGCGCAGGCCCAGTGTCGACAGCGCGCCAAACAGCAGCACCAGGTCTCCGCCAATGCCAAAGCCGACCCAGGTGAACAGGCTCAGCAGGGCCAGCACCACACAGGCGGCCAGCGCCGTGTAGCGAATGGGGTAGAGCGCGTTGATCCGGTCGAGCATGGGGAGCCTTGGTGTCAAGCCGTACACTGGCCGGCCATCTTATGTACCCTGCCCCCGCCGCGCACTCGGCCGGGCGCCCCAGCCATGACAACTGTTACACCTCTTGCTCCTGAAGACTTCGATGCGCTCGACGCCATCCTCGATGACCTGCGCACCCGCGACGACGAGGTGCCACAGTGGGAGTTTCTGGAAGGCGCCATGGCCGCGTTGGTGTGCACCCGCCGCCCCATCGGCCCGGATGAGTTCCTGCCCGTGCTGCTGGGCACCGGCCCGCTGCCCACCGCACCGCAAGACGAAGGCACCCACTTCGCCAACACCGCCCAATACGAGCAGTTCATGGCCCTGTGGCAGCGCCGCGCCGACGAAGTGGCCCAGGCCCTGGCTGCCCCGGTGGAGACCCTGGAAGACGAGCGCAGCTACCACCCCGAGGTGATGGACGTGCGCGGCGCCGTGGCCGCCCTGCCCGAAGCCGAACGCGCCGAGATGGCCGACCAGGAGCTGCCCGCCTACGCCCAGGTGTGGGCCTTGGGCTTCATGTTCGTGGTGGAGACCTGGGAAGAAGAGTGGGCCGCCCCGCGCGACAAGGAAACCGCCGAGTGGATCGACGACGCGCTGGACCGCCTCGTCACCCTCACCGAAGACGACACCGGCAAGCCCGAGGTCAATCTGCACGTGGAAGACGGCCCGCCCAGCGTGAGCGACGCCCGCCTGAACGACTTTGGCGCCGCCATCTGGGCCGTGTACGACCTGCACCAGATCTGGAAGAGCCTGGGCCCGCGCATCGAGCCCGTGCGCCAGGCGCCCACGCCCGGCCGCAACGACCCCTGCTGGTGCGGCAGCGGCCAGAAGTTCAAAAAGTGCCACGGCGCCTGATGGCACCAGCGCCCTGGGCCTGATCAGGCCAGGGCCGGCGGCAGCGCCGCCGAGAGAAAGTCCCAGGTGGCGCGGATGCGCGGGTTGCTGCGAATCTCGCGGTGCACCACCAGCCACACCGGCAGCGCCGGCAGTGGCAATTGCGGCAGCACCGCCACCAGATCGGGATGGCGCCGCGCCACGTAGTGCGCCAGAAAGCCCAGGCCCATGCCCGCCTCCACCGCCGCGAGGTAGGCCATGAGGTCGTCGGTGCGCAAGGCAAAGGCCTCAGGCGCCAGCGGCAGGCCCTGGGCCGCAAAGCCACGGCGGATGGCGTCTTGCCGGTCTTCGCCCACGATGTCGTGCGCCAGCAAGTCCGCCGGTGTGCGCGGCGTGCCCCGGCGGCGCAGGTAGTCGCGGTGGGCGTAGGTGCCCAGCGTCACCTGGCCCACGCGCTTGCTCACCAGCGAGCCCTGATCGGGCCGCACCATGCGCAGCGCAATGTCGGCCTCGCGCTTGAGCAGGTTGCTCACCGCGTTGTTCACCACCAGCTCCACCTGAATGTGCGGCAGGGCCTCGCGCATGCGCGCCAGCAGCGGGGGCAGCAGCACGCAGGCCACCGGTTGCGAGGCGCTGATGCGCACCGAGCCGCGCTCTTGCGCTTGCGCGCCCGAGGCCTGGCGCGACAACTGGTCGGCCGCCGTGGCCATGGCGCGCGCCGGCTCGGCCAGGCGCAGGGCGTGTGGGCTGGGCAGAAGCCCGCGCCCGGTGCGCTCGAACAGCGACACGCCAAGCTGCGCTTCCAGCTCGTCGATGTGGCGGCCCACCGTGGGCTGGTGGATGCCCAGGGCGCGGGCCGCGCCCATCAGGCTGCCGTGCTCCAGGGCGGCCAGGAAGGAGCGGATCAAGGTCCAGTTGAAGTCTCGGGTATGCATAACTGCATGGCTGTTGTGTGCTGTTGGGCAATTGTCGAATGGGGTGGCGGTTTCCACAATGCCGGCATCGACACACCACTTTCGGAGCCCCACCATGATCCCCACCGTTCTGACTGACGATGCCCCGCGCCGCGTGCTGGTGCTGGGCGCCAATGGCCGCCTGGGCCGCGCCGCCACCCTGGCCTTCGCCGGCAGCGGCTGGCGCGTGCTGGCCCAGGTTCGGCGCGCGCCCCAGGTCGGCTGGCCGGCCCATGTTCAGCCCCTGGTGTTGCCCTTCGACACCGCCGACCACGCCCAGGCTGTGCTGGACGCGGTCCGGCTGGCTGGCGGGGCCGACACCCTGGTCTATGCCCTGAACCCCTCGCGCTACACCCGCGCGGCCTGGCGTGCGCAGGCCCTGCCCATGCTGCGCCGGGCCATGGCCGTGGCCCAGGGCCTGAACGCCCGCTTCGTGATGCCGGGCAATGTGTATGCCTACGGCTTGACTATGCCTGAGGTGCTGCGCGAAGACACCCCGGTGTGCCCCGACACCGAGATGGGCCACATTCGCCAGGCCATGGAGGTGGAACTGGCCGCTGCCGCCCGGCGCCGTGAACTCAGTTCGGTGGTGCTGCGCGCGGGCAACTTCTTCGGGGCCGGTCAGGGGAGTTGGCTGGACCTGGTCATGCTCACCCAACTGCACCGCGGCCGCCTGGTGTACCCCGGCCCGATGGACGTGCCCGTGGCCTGGGCCTACCTGCCCGACCTCGCGCAGGCCCTGGTGGCCGTGGCCCAGGCATGGGGGCCGCGCGCCGGCTTCGACACCCTGCACTTCCAGGGCCACACCCTCAGCGGCCGCGATTGGCTCGCCGGGCTTGAGGCCATGACCGGCAGGGCGCCCTTGCGCGCCTCGTCCTTGCCTTGGGGGCTGATGCGGCTGGCGGGGGTGTTCAAGCCTGAGTGGGCGGCGCTGGCCGAGGGGCGCTACCTGTGGGAGCGACCACACCGCCTGTGCCAGCAGGCCCTGGAGCGGCGCATCGGTCGCGAGCCCCACACGCCATTCGCCCAGGCACTGGCGCAATCGCTGGCCGACCTGGGTTGGTCCGCCCCCTCGCAGGTGGGCGCGGTGCCCGGCCCCGCCCTTAGGGCGTGAGCGTGAAGGTGGCGCTGGCCAGCACGGCGCCGTTCACCAGCAGGTCCACCCGGTGCGGTCCCGGGTAGAGGCGGCGGGTGCTCACCTCGCGCATGGGGTGCTGCTTCTCACGCACCGCCACCTCGGCCGGCGCCAGGCTCAGGCGCCAGCCCTTGAAGGTCTTGCCGCCGCGGCCGCCATCGGGCACCACGGCGTAGTCCACCTCCAGCGCCTGGGCTTTTGGGCCATGGCTGTGCAGGCTCACCCGAAGGCCCACCGATTCGCCCACGCGCACCGCGCCGGTGCTCAGCGCCAGCGTGGCCAGGCCCTGCAGACCGGGGCTCAGGCCCCAGGCCTGCAAGGTGGGCACGTGGCCTTGTTTGATGAGGGTGCGGCTGGCGTAGCGCAGCAAGGCCTGGCGCCGCGCGTCCGCGCTGGGCAGGTGTTCGCGCACCCAGGCGGTCACGCGCTCGGGGTGGTCTTTGGCGATGTCGTTGAGGTGGTTGGCCACGCTGCGGCGCACGTAGGCGCTGCTGTCGTCTTGCAGGGCGCGCAGCAGCGGCTCGGTGGGCGATGGGTCTTGCACCAGGGCCTGCAGGCGCAATCCCCAGGGAAGGCGTGGGCGGCTGCCCTCGCTGGCCAGCCGCCGCACGTGGGCGCTGGGATCTTGTGCCCAGCGCTGCAGCGTGGGCCAGCAGGCCTGCGGCCGTTCGTGCAGCAGGCGCCGAATGGCGAACTCGGCGGTGAAGCGCTGGGTGAGCGCGTGCAGGCAGGCCAGGGCGCGGGCCGGGTCTTCCAGGCTGCGGCGCGACACGAACTCGCCCAGCGACCACACCACCCACCCCGCCAGCCCTTGCGGGCTCAGGCTGGCGCCGGTGCCCACCGGTTCGCCCTTGTCGTCCAGCGGCAGGGGGGCCGCCAGGGCGCTTTCGATCAGGCCGAACGCGCGGTCCAGGTCGTCGGGCAGGGTGGCTTGCAAGGCGTCGGCCAGGCGCAGCGCGCGGGCCTTGAACTCCAGCCCGTCCAGGCCAGGCAGGGCCACGGCCAGGAAGGCGGTGTCATCGAAGCCCGACCACACGCGCTTCAGGTGCCGGGCGGCGTGGGTGGCCGTGTCGGCGTTGATGAGCAGCTTGAAGGCGTCGGCCATGGGAATGTTCTCAGGACAGGCGTTGCAGCAAACCCGCCAGCGCGTGGGCCACGGTGGCGCGGCGAACGGCGGCGCGGTCGCCGTCGAAGCGCTGGCGTTCGGTGAACACGCCCTGGGGCGTGGCCCAGCCAAACCACACGGTGCCCACCGGCTTGTCGGCGCTGCCGCCGCTGGGGCCGGCCACGCCAGTGACGGCCACGGCCACTTGCACCGGGGCATGGGCGCGTGCCCCTGCCGCCATGGCGCGTGCCACGGGTTCGCTCACCGCGCCTTGGGCGGCGATGAGGTCGGCTGGCACGCCCAGCAGGTCGGTCTTGGCGGCGTTGGAATAGGTGACGAAGCCGCGCTCGAACCAGTCGCTGGAGCCGGCGCGGTCGGTGCAGGCGCCGGCGATCAGGCCGCCGGTGCAGCTCTCGGCGGTGGCCATGGTCCAGCCGCGCGCCGTGAGCGCGTTGGCCAGTTGTTCCACCAGGGTGTCGATGTCGTTCATGCTCAGAAGCGCCACAGCGCGATGACCAGTAGCGTGCACAGCGCCGCCGCGAAATCGTCCAGCAGGATGCCGAAGCCCCCGCGCGGCCCAAAGCCCTTGAAGGTGCGGTCGGCCCAGGCCATGGGGCCCACCTTCACCGCGTCGAACAGGCGAAACAGCCCGAAGGCCACGAGCTGCCCCGTGAAGCCCGTGGGCATCACCAGCCACAGCACCAGCCAGAAGGCCACCACCTCGTCCCACACGATGTGGCCCGAGTCGGCGATGCCCATGTGCTGCGCGGTCACGGTGCAGGCCCACCAGCCCAGCAGCGTGGCCGATGCGATCACCAGGCCCCACTCCAGTGGCGTGAGAAAGCGCTGCAGGATCAGAAACGAGGCCCAGGCCCAGAGCGTGCCCACGGTGCCCGGGGCCACGCGGGCCAACCCGGCGCCAGCGCCCAGGGCGATGAAGTGCGCCGGGTGGGCCAGCAGAAAGCGCCAGGTCGGGCGCAGCAGGGGCGGGGGCAAGGTGGCGGTGTCGGTCATGGCCGGGGCACGGGATAGGGGGTCAGTCGGCGAAGTGGTCAAAGCCGCGCAGAAGGGGTTGCGCCACGGCTTGGCCATCGGCGTCCAGCAGGCGCAGCAAGGGGCGTTCGGTGAGGCGGCCGATGCGGGTGACGGGCGTGCCGCTGGCGCGGGCGGCGGCCATCACGTCGTCGCGCACGCCGGGCGCGGCGGTGAACAGCAGCTCGTAGTCGTCGCCGCCGGCCAGCAGGCACTCCAGGCGCTGGGCCTCATCCAGCGCGGCCAGGGCCGGTGCCACCGGCAGGGCGGCCAGTTCGATGTCGGCGCCCACGGCACTGGCGGCCAGCACGTGGCCCAGGTCGCCCACCAGGCCGTCGCTCACGTCCAGCGCCGCGTGGGCAATGCCGGCCAGCGCCTGCCCCAGCGCCAGGCGCGGGGTGGGGCGCTCGAGCCGGGCGCGTGCCTCGGCGTTCACGGGCGGCGGGGCCCAGGGTTCGCCGCGCAACTGCGCCAGGGCGAGGCGGGCCTCACCGGTGCGCCCGCTGAGGTACAGGTCATCGCCGGGCTGGCCGGCGTCGCGCCGCAGGGCCTGGCCCGGGCGCAGCTCGCCGAACACGGTGATGCAAATGTTGAGCGGCCCGCGCGTGGTGTCACCGCCCACCAGGGGGCAGGCGTGCGCGTCGGCCAGGGCGAACAGCCCGCTGGCGAAGGCGCTGAGCCACGCCTCGTCGGCGCGCGGCAGCGAAAGCGCCAGCGTGAAGCCCAGTGGGCGCGCCCCCATGGCGGCCAGGTCGCTCAGGTTCACCGCCAGCGATTTGTGGCCCAGGGTGGCGGGGGCCACGTCGGCGAAGAAGTGCCGCCCTTCCACCAGCATGTCGGTGGAGATGGCCAACTCGTGCCCTGGCGTGGGGCGCAGCAGCGCGCAATCGTCGCCCACGCCCAAGACCACGGCCGAGCCAGCAGCGACTGGGCGCACGAAATGGCGCCGGATCAACTCGAACTCACCCATTGGCGGCGTCCTTCGCCGGCTCGGCCTCGTCTTCGGGCTCGTCGCGCGGGGGCAGCAGGAAGCTCAAGGGCGCCACGCGCACGCGGCGCCACAGCGCGGCGCGGATCAGGGCGCGGTTGCCGGTGCTGATGGCCTGTGCCCGCAGCGCCAGCTGGAAGGCCAGGTAGAAGCTGACCGTCAGGTTGATGGGCCCCACCACCAACACCCCGGCCACGGCCCACCAAAAGTCGGGCAGGCGCAGCACGTCCAGGCCCAGCGCGAAGGCCGAAGCCGCCACTTGGCCGGCCGACAGGGTGACGTGGCGCACGTCCAGCCCAATGCCGAAGAACTGCGCGAAGGCCGGCACCAGCCCCAGCATCAGGCCCAGTGAAATGTTGGCGGCCAGGCCCGAGATGTTCTGCCGCGCGGCGCTGGCCCAGCGGGCGGCGCGCGCCTGGCCCAGCCAGCGCGTGAAGCCGGGGTTGTGCGCCATGGCCGAGTCGAGCCGGTGGAACACAAACCAGTTTTCCACCCAGCCCGCGATGATGCTGGAGGCAAACAGCAGCACGCCGGTGAGGGCGGCGAAGAGTGCCGTGGGGCCCAGCAAGTGGTGGGCGTGCAAGGTGTGCAGGGCCTTGTCTTCGTTGATCATGGCCGTGCCGGTGCTGAACCACAGCACCGAGCTGATCAGCAGCACCATGGGAATGACCAGCCCGATGTTGCCCAGGATGGCCGCGATCTGCGAGCGGAACAGGTTCGCCACCTCGTCCACGAAGCGCCGCACCGCGCCCACCTGCTTGATGTCGCGCAGCTTGGCCACCATGGCCGGCGCTGTCACGGCCGGCTGTTTGGTGGCCACCGTGAGGTGCAGCAGCATGATCACCACGAACGAGATGGCGTAGTTCAGGCCAGCGGCAAAGCCGCCCCAGAAGGCCGACAAGCCCAGGCTGTAGAGCCCGAACTTGGCCCAGGTGGTGAAGCCCAGCACCGCGCCGCCGCCAGCGGCCTTGCCCAGCATGTCCTTGTACTCGGCCAGGTTGCGGGTGATGTAGTGCTCGCCGCTCTCGGCGCTGCGCTCGGCCACCTTGGCCGCGGTGAGCTGCGAGCTGCTGGCGATCAGCGCGCGCACGCTGCGGCCTTCAATGCCCACCTGCACCAGATCGGCCAACAGGCCGGCCGTGGCGCGCTCGGGTTGCTCGGACTGCAGACAGTCGAGCAGTTGCTTGATGCGCACGATGCGTTCGCGCAACTGCCGCAAGCGGAACACGATGCCCACCGACACGCCGTGTTCTTCCAGGTGCGAGTACACCGTGTAGGCTGCGTGGCGGCAGGCGTCCAGCTGGTTGCGCAAGCGCTCGGCGGCCGCCAGCGACTCGTCGCTGCGCGCCCCGGTGCGCCGCACCGCCTGGCGCAAGGCCTCAAAGTCGGACGGCAGCTCATGGAAGGGCCGAGATTGTTGCGCCTCGGGCGACAGGCGAATGCGGATTTCCGAGGCAAAGCCGGTGGCGCTGACCTGGCTCACGCAGAAGGTGAGCGCGTCCATCACCTCGGCGCTCCAGTGGCGCTCGTCGGCCTCGTTGAACAGCAGCGCGCGCAGTCGCTGCAGGGTGGCCGAATCCAGGCCCTTGATCCACCGCACGTCAAATTCACTGGGCAGCAGCAGGCCGTACAGCTCGGCCAGGTCGGTGGTCTCGGGCGTGCCAGGCAGCACCTTGCGGCGCAGCCGGTGGTTGAGCTCGCTCAGGAACGCGGTGCGCGGTGCAAAACCGTGGTCGGCCAGCAGCGGGGTCATGTCCACCGTCTCGGTGAAGCGCTGCCACCAGGCGTGCCAGCGCGCGGCCAGTGTGGCGTCGCCCTCAATGGCGTCCAGAAAGGCGCGCACGCGCAACACGCTGGTCTGGGTGTCGGACTCGTCGCCGCGCACCCAGCGCAAGGCGGCCATCAGCCACAGGTGGCGCTGGGCCAGCGACGCGTCAGGGTCCAGCGATTGCAGGAGGTCGGGCAATTTCATGCGGTCTTGTGGGGTGTGGACGCGGGCCGCGGCGCGTCGGCGGTGTCAGTGCAGCACGCGCGACGGCGCCTCGCCCGCGCCGTCGGCGCGCAGGGCGAACTCGGGAATGGGCGACTCGAAGCGCTCGCCGTCTTCGGCCACGCAGAAAAAGCTGCCGCGCATGGTGCCCGTGGGCGTGCCCAGGCGGGTGCCGCTGGTGTACTGGAACGACTCGCCGGGGCGCAGCAGCGGCTGGTGCCCGACCACGCCCAGGCCCTTCACCTCTTCGGTGTGGCCATTTGCGTCGTCAATGATCCAATGGCGCGCAATCAGTTGCGCGGGCACCTCGCCCGTGTTGGTGATGGTGATCGTGTACGCGAAGGCGTACAGGTCGTCCTCCGGCGCGGACTGCTCGCTCAGATACTGAGGCTCGGCCTCGCAGGTGAACAGGTACTTGGGCATGGGCGGCATGTTAACGCCAGCCTGCAAGTCCCTGTCAGGCCTGCGAAAATGCACGCTTTGCCACCCGCCGCACCGGTTTTCGCCATGTCACAAGCCCCCACCTACCGCATCGCCCCTTCCATTCTCTCGGCCGACTTCGCCCGCCTGGGCGAGGAAGTGCGCAACGTGGTGGCCGCCGGCGCCGACTGGATTCACTTTGACGTGATGGACAACCACTACGTGCCCAACCTCACCTTCGGCCCCATGGTGTGCCAGGCGCTCAAGCCTCACGCCAAGAAGCCCGACGGCACGCCGGTGCCCATCGACGTGCACCTGATGATCCAGCCGGTGGACGCGCTGGCCAGCGCCTTCATTGACGCCGGCGCCGACCTCATCAGCTTCCACCCCGACGCGAGCGCCCACGTACACCGCAGCGTGCAGGCCATCAAGGCGCGCGGCTGCAAGGCCGGCCTCACCTTCAACCCGGCGCAGCCGCTGGACGTGCTCGACTGGCTCATCGACGACATCGACCTCATCCTCATCATGAGCGTCAACCCCGGTTTTGGCGGGCAGAGCTTCATCGATTCGGCCCTGCGCAAGATCGAGCAGGCGAGAAAGCGCATCGAGGCCTCGGGCAAGGACATCCGCCTGGAGGTGGACGGCGGCATCAAACCCGACAACATCCGCCGCGTGGCCGATGCCGGTGCCGACACCTTCGTGGCCGGCAGCGCCATCTTTGGCAAGCCCGACTACAAGGCCGTGATCGACCAGATGCGGGTGGCCCTGGCGTGAGGCTGAGCGACATCCAGGCCGTCATCGTTGACCTCGACGGCACCATGGTGGACACCCTCGGCGATTTCGAGGTAGCCCTCAACCGCATGCTGGCCGAGCTGCAACTGCCGCCCATTGACCGCGCCCTGGTGGAGCGCACCGTGGGCAAAGGTTCCGAGCACCTGATCCGCAGCGTGCTGGCGCACCAGCTCCAGCGCATCGACCCCACCACCGAGGGCAGCACCTGCCCGGCGGTGCAGCCCGAGGCCCGCTACGAGCAGGCCTGGCGCTCCTACCAGGCCCACTACCGCGCCATCAACGGCCACTTCTCCGAGGTGTACGACGGCGTGCGCGAGGGCCTGCAAGCCCTGCGAGAGGCCGGCCTGCCGCTGGCCTGCCTCACCAACAAGCCGCGCGCCTTCGCCACCGATCTGCTGCAAGCCAAGGGCCTGTCGGGCTATTTCGCCTGCGTGTTCGGTGGCGACAGCTTCGAGCGCAAGAAGCCCGACCCGCTGCCCCTGCTCAAGACCTGCGAGGCCCTGGGCACGGTGCCCGCGCGCACCCTGATGGTGGGCGATTCCGAGAACGACGGCCTGGCCGCGCGCGCGGCCGGTTGCCCGGTGGCGCTGGTCACCTACGGCTACAACCACGGCCAGCCGATCGAGCGCGCCCCGCACGACCGGCTCATTGCCTCGTTAGCGGAGCTGCTGGCCTGAGCTGGCGCGGGCCTTGCCCAGCAGCGCCTCCTTGAGCTGCCAGTCGGCGGGCTTGGGGCCCAGCCAGATGCGCAGCAAGGCGTTGAAGAACTCGGGCTCCTTGAAGGGCGCGCCTTCCACCTGCCCCTTTACCGTGAGCACCGTGCCGGTGCCGGGAATCCAGTCCAGCACGAAGGTCTCGCCGGTGTGCAGTTTCTTGTGCTTGCTGAACACCTCGCTCATGCGCATCACGCCGGGGATGAGCTTGGCGAATTCGCTGCGCTCCATGTTGTCTTCCATGCCCCGCGAGAACAGCTTGCCCAGCTCGGCCGAGTCGATGTCTCGCAGCATGGTGATGGCCATGCGCTTCGGGCCTGGCGCGCCCAGCACCGCCTCGGGGGTCTCGGCCTTCTGCCCCAGGTAGAGGGCCGCGGTGTACACCTGAAACACCGCCTTGTAGCGAATGCCGGCGCCGTTGAGCAGCAGTGGGCTGCCGGTGAGGCTGATTCGATCGTCGATCTTCACCCCGCCGACCTCGGCGGCCATGGTCCCGGTCCACGGCAACAGCAGGGCGCCCAGGGCCAAGGCGCAAACCCAGCGGCGAAGGGTGAGGGGTGTGGGAGGCGATGCGGAGTGGGGCATGCGGCCATTGTTCCGAGGCCTGCCACCAGCCGACAGGGGGAAGGGCCTTAGAACCAAAGCCCTCGGCGGGTGGGCCACGGCGCCGCAGACCGTTTGTTATAGTGCGGCCACCATGTTGCTGTCCCGCACGTTTTTCTGCAGTGTTCTGCCGCGCCGCCCTGGCCGGGGAGCCTGGCCCTGGCGTAAGCCAGCGTAAACGTGCACCTTCCCCCCTTCTGGGGTGTCCCGACCCCGCGTCGCGGCATCGCCCCAGCCCCGCCCGGACGGCCCGGCCGTCCACCCGCCCAGCAAAACCGCAGCCCCGTGTGAGCCCATTCAGGCCCGCGGCGGGGTGGATGGAAAGAACAGACATGATCACCGAACTCGAATTCAAGAGCCTGGCGCAGCAAGGCTACAACCGCATTCCCCTGATGCTCGAGGCCTTCGCCGACCTCGAAACCCCTCTCTCCCTGTACCTCAAGCTGGCCCACGGTCGTGGCGATGGCAAGCACAGCTTCCTGCTCGAATCGGTGGTGGGCGGCGAGCGCTTCGGCCGCTACAGCTTCATCGGCCTGCCAGCCCGCACCCTGTTGCGCGCCAGTGGCTTTGGCGAGCAGGCCAAGACTGAGGTGGTGCGCGATGGCGTGGTGGTGGAAACCGCGCACGGCAATCCGCTGGACTTCATCGCCGCCTACCAGCAGCGCTTCAAGGTGGCGCTGCGCCCCGGCCTGCCGCGCTTCTGCGGCGGCCTGGCCGGCTACTTCGGCTACGACGCCGTGCGCTACATCGAGAAGAAGCTGGAGAACACCTGCCCGCCCGATACCCTGGGCACGCCCGACATCCTGCTGCTGCAGTGCGAAGAGCTGGCCGTGATTGATAACCTCTCGGGCAAGCTCTACCTCATCGTCTACGCCGACCCGGCCCAGCCCGAGGCCTACAGCGTCGCCAAGAAGCGCCTGCGCGAACTGAAGGAAGCCCTGAAGTACTCGGTGGCCGCGCCGGTGGTGAAGGCCAGCACCAGCCACCCGCCCGAGCGCAGCTTCGCCAAGGACGACTACCTCAAGGCGGTGGAGCGCGCCAAGGAACTGATCGCCGCGGGCGATTTCATGCAGGTGCAAGTGGGCCAGCGCATCCAGAAGCGCTACACCGAATCGCCCCTGAGCCTGTACCGCGCGCTGCGCTCGCTCAACCCCTCGCCCTACATGTACTACTACCACTTCGGGGATTTCCACGTGGTGGGGGCGTCGCCCGAGATCCTGGTGCGCCAGGAGCACACGGAAGAGGGCCAGAAGGTCATCATCCGTCCGCTCGCCGGCACCCGCCCGCGCGGCGCCACGCCCGAGAAGGACAAGGCCGCCGAGGTGGAGCTGATCAACGACCCGAAGGAGCGCGCCGAGCACGTGATGCTGATCGACCTGGCGCGCAACGACATCGGGCGCATCGCCAAGATCGGTTCGGTCAAGGTGACCGAGGCCTTCGTGGTGGAGCGCTACAGCCACGTGATGCACATCGTGAGCAACGTGGAAGGCATTCTGCAAGACGGCATGAGCAACATGGACGTGCTCAAGGCCACCTTCCCTGCCGGCACCCTGACAGGCGCGCCCAAGGTGCACGCCATGGAGCTGATCGACCAGCTTGAGCCCACCAAGCGCGGCCTGTACGGCGGCGCTTGCGGCTACATCAGCTTCGCCGGCGACATGGACGTGGCCATCGCGATTCGCACCGGCATCATCAAAGACCAGACGCTCTACGTGCAGGCCGCTGCCGGCGTGGTGGCCGACTCGGTGCCCGAGATGGAGTGGAGAGAAACCGAACACAAGGCCCGTGCGCTGCTGCGCGCGGCCGAACTCGTCGAGGAGGGCCTGGAATGAGCGCCAAGAAACTGCAAGTCCTCATGGTGGACAACTACGACTCGTTCACCTTCAACATCGTGCAATACCTCGGCGAGCTGGGGGCTGAGGTGACCGTGGTGCGCAACGACGAGGTCACGGTGGACGAGCTGCAGCGCCGCTTTGACGCGGGCCAGATCGACCGCCTGGTGATCTCGCCCGGCCCGTGCTCGCCTGCCGAGGCCGGCATCTCGGTGCCCGCCATCCGCCACTTCGCGGGCAAACTGCCCATCCTGGGCGTGTGCCTGGGGCACCAGAGCATTGGCGCTGCCTTTGGCGGCACCATCGTGCGGGCCCGCGAACTGATGCACGGCAAGACCAGCCAGATCACCACCACGCAGCAGGGCGTGTTCGCCGACCTGCCGCGCCAGTTCACCGTGAACCGCTACCACTCGCTGGCCATTCGCCGTGACGATTGCCCGGCCGACCTGGAGATCACCGCCTGGACGGACGACGGCGAGATCATGGGCGTGCGCCACAAGACCCTGCCCATCCAGGGTGTGCAGTTCCACCCCGAGAGCATCCTCACCGAGCACGGCCACGCCATGCTGCGCAACTTCCTGGAGCAGAAGCCGTGAATGGCCGCGCCGCCGAGCCGTCCCGTGTCGTTGACCTGCGCAGCGACACCGTCACCCGCCCCACCGCGGCCATGCGCGAGGCCATGCTGGCCGCGCCCTTGGGTGACGACGTGTTCGGCGACGACCCCACGGTCAACGCCCTGCAAGAGCGCATCGCCGCGCTCACCGGCAAGGAGGCGGCACTGTTCATGCCCAGCGGCACGCAGAGCAACCTGTGCGCCATGATGGCCCACTGCGAACGTGGCGACGAGTACCTCGTGGGCCAGCTGGCCCACACCTACCGCTACGAAGGCGGCGGGGCGGCGGTGCTGGGCAGCATCCAGCCGCAGCCGCTGGCACAAGACGCGCAGGGGCGCATGGCGCTGGCCGACATCGAGGCGGCCATCAAGCCCATCGACCCCCACTTTGCCCGCACCCGGCTGCTGTGCCTGGAAAACACCTGGAACGGCCACCCCATGCCGCCCGACTACCTGCAGCAGGCCACTGCGCTGGCCCGTCGCCACGGTCTGGCGGTGCACCTCGATGGCGCGCGCGTGTTCAACGCGGCCGTGGCCCGCGGGGGTGACCCGTTCGCCGCGCTGCTCGACATCGTTGGCTTGTTCGACAGCGTCTCGGTGTGCTTCAGCAAGGGCCTGGGCGCGCCGGTGGGCTCGGCCCTGTGCGGCTCGCGCGAGCTGATCTGATACGCCCGGCGCTGGCGCAAGGTGCTGGGTGGCGGCATGCGCCAGTCGGGCCTGCTGGCCGCAGCCGCCCTGCACGCGCTCGATCACCACGTGCACCGCCTGGCCAACGACCACGCCCTGGCGCAGCGCCTGGCCGACGGCCTGGCCGGCATTGACGGCTTGAGCGTTCGCTCGGCGCAGACCAACATCGTCTTCCTTGACGTCGCCAACGGCCTGGGCCCCAGCCTGCTGGCGCACCTGGAACGCCGGGGCGTGCTGGCCACCGGCCTGATCGGCCTGCGCTTCGTCACCCACCTGGACGTGGACGCCGCCGGTATCGACCGCACCGTGGCCGCCGTGCGCGAGTTCATGGCCGACCCCACCGGGGCCGGCGCCACCCCAGCCACCGGCGTTTACTGAGGAGTCGCCATGCCCGAGCTGCCGCAACTTCTGTTGTTCATCGCGGCTGGCTGGCTGCTCAACCTCACGCCGGGGCCTGATGTGCTCTGCATCGTCAACCACGCTCTGCGTGGCGGCGTGCGGCCGGGCGTGGTCGCGGCACTGGGCATCGTCAGCGGCTGCTTCGTGCACGTGGTGGCCGCGGCGGTGGGCGTGAGCGCCCTGCTGGCCACCTCGGCCACCGCCTTCACCGTGCTCAAGTGGGTGGGGGCGGCCTATCTGGTGTTCATGGGCGTGCGCCTGCTGCGTTCGCGGCCCTCGCCCCTGGCCGTGGCGCCTGCCCTGGCGGTGCCCTCGCTATGGCGCGTCTACCAGCGCGGCTTTCTCACCAATGTGCTCAACCCCAAGGTGGCGCTGTTCTTCCTGGCCTTCGTGCCGCAGTTCATTCCGCCCGATGCGCCCCACAAGGCCTGGACCTTTCTGGTCCTGGGCCTGATCTTCAACCTCAATTCCCTGCCCATCAACCTGGGCTACGCCTGGCTGGCCGCGTGGGCCGCCCGCCGCCTGGACGCCGTCCAGAAGGCCATGCACTGGCTCGACGGCTTGGCCGGCCTCATGTTTCTGGGCTTCGGCCTGCGCCTGGCCATGACCGACCACCCCGCATCCTAAGGAGAAATCACCATGCCCGAACGCCACCAGATCACGCCCCAGGAAGCGCTGCAGCGCACCATCGAGCACCGCGAGATCTTTCACGACGAAATGCTGCACCTCATGCGCCTCATCATGGGCGGCGAGATGTCGCCCGTGATGGTGGCCGCGCTCATCACCGGCCTGCGCGTGAAGAAGGAGACCATCGGCGAGATCACCGCCGCTGCGCAGGTGATGCGCGAGTTTTCCACCAAGGTGGACGTGGCCGACAAAACCCACCTGGTGGACATCGTGGGCACGGGTGGCGACGGCTCCAACACCTTCAACATCTCCACCTGCAGCATGTTCGTGGCCGCCGCCGCCGGTGCGCGCGTGAGCAAGCACGGCGGGCGCAGCGTCTCCAGCAAGAGCGGCAGCGCCGACGTGCTCGACAGCCTGGGCGTGAACATCAACCTCAAGTCCGAGCAGATCGCCCGCAGCATCGCCGAGGTGGGCGTGGGCTTCATGTTCGCGCCCAACCACCACCCGGCCATGAAGAACGTGGCCCCGGTGCGCAAAGAGCTGGGCATCAAGACCATCTTCAACATCCTGGGCCCGCTCACCAACCCGGCCGGTGCACCCAACATCCTCATGGGCGTGTTCCACCCCGACCTGGTGGGCATTCAGGTGCGCGCGCTGCAACGCCTGGGCGCCGAGCACGCGGTGGTGGTGTACGGCCGAGATGGCATGGACGAGGTCTCGCTGGGCGCGGCCACCATGGTGGGCGAGCTGCGCAACGGCGAGATCGCCGAGTACGAAATCCACCCGGAAGACTTCGGCCTGACCATGGCCAGCAGCCGCACCCTGCGCGTGGACACGCCCGAGGCTTCGCGCGAGATGCTGCTGGGCGTGCTGCAGCGCCGCGACGACCCGGCCCTCAAGGCCCCCACCGACATCGTGGTGCTCAACGCGGGCGTGGCGCTGTACGCCGCCAACGTGGTGTCCGACATGGCCGCCGGGGTGGCCCTGGCGCGCCGCACCCTGGAATCGGGCGCGGCCCTGGCCAAGCTCGAACAACTCAAGGCCTTCGCCGCCTGAGCAGGAGAACACCCATGAGCGACATCCTGAACGAGATCGTGGCGGTCAAGCACCAAGAAGTGGCCGCCGCGCAGAAAAAGAAGCCCCTGGAGGCCGTGCGCTTTGATGCCGAGAGCCGCTTGCTCACGCGCGATTTCGAGGGCGCCCTGCGCGCCAAGATCGCCGCTGGGCAAGCCGCTGTCATTGCCGAGGTGAAAAAGGCCAGCCCCAGCAAGGGCGTGCTGCGCGCCGATTTCATCCCCGCCGACATCGCCCAGAGCTACGCCGAGGGCGACGGCCGCACCAGCGCGGCCTGCCTGTCGGTGCTGACCGACCGTCAGTTCTTCCAGGGCAGCCCCGACTTCCTCAAGCAGGCCCGCGCCAGTTGCGACCTGCCGGTGCTGCGCAAGGATTTCATGGTGGACCCGTATCAGGTGTACGAAGCCCGGGCCATGGGCGCCGACTGCATCCTGCTCATCGCCGCTTGCCTTGACGACGCGAAGATGGCCGACCTGGAGGCCATCGCCCTTGGCCTGAACATGGCGGTGCTGGTGGAGGTGCACGACCGCGACGAACTGCATCGGGCGCTCAAGCTCAAGACGCCGCTGGTGGGCATCAACAACCGCAACCTGCGCACCTTCGAGGTCTCGCTGCAGACCACGCTGGGCATGCTGTCCGATGTGCCCGCCGACCGCCTGCTGGTCACCGAGTCGGGCATCCTCACCCGCGCCGACGTGCAAACCATGCGCGAAGCCGGCGTGAACGCCTTCCTGGTGGGCGAAGCCTTCATGCGGGCGCCCGAGCCGGGCCTGGCGCTGGCTGAGTTGTTCGGTTGAGGCGGGCGTGTTTGACGAACGCTTGACCTTGGCCAACGCCGATGCGTGGCCGGTGCGCCCCGGGTGGGCGCCGGTGGTGGCGCCCTTCTGGCAATCGGGGGTCGGTCAAGGGCTGCAAGCCTTTCTGGCCCAGCGCCTGGCCGCTGGCGCGGTGGTGTACCCGCCCGAACCCCTGCGCGCCCTGGCGCTCACCGATCCCGCCGAGGTGCGCGTGGTGATCCTGGGTCAAGACCCTTATCACGGTGCCGGCCAGGCAGAAGGCCTGGCCTTCTCGGTGGCGCCGGGCGTGGCACCGCCCCCCAGTCTTCGCAACATCCAGGCCGAGATTCAGCGCGACGTGGGAGGCCCCACGCCCACCAACGGCTCCCTTGTGCGCTGGGCAGAGCAGGGCGTGTTGCTGCTCAATACCTGCCTCACCGTGGAAGACGGCCAGCCTGCCAGCCACGCCGGTCAGGGCTGGGAAGTGCTGATCGACGCGCTCATCCGTCACTGCAGCGACGCCGGCGGCGAGAAGGCCTTTCTGCTCTGGGGCGCGCACGCCCAGAAAAAACGCCCCCTGCTCGATGGCGATCGCCATCTCGTGCTTTGCGCCAACCACCCCTCACCGTTGTCGGCCCGCCGAGGTCCGGTGCCGTTCATCGGTTGCGGCCATTTCGGGGCGGTGAACGCTTGGCTGAGCGCCCGCCACCAGCCGCCAATCCGCTGGTGACGCATCGGCACATCAAAAGACTGCGCCATTGTCAAAAAACCGTGGCATAATCTAAGGCTTCGCGACGGAGGGGTGCCCGAGTGGCTAAAGGGGGCAGACTGTAAATCTGTTGGCTTACGCCTACGCTGGTTCGAATCCAGCCCCCTCCACCAGCGATCGATGTGACATGTCAGCCAGGCGGGAGTAGTTCAATGGTAGAACCCCAGCCTTCCAAGCTGATGACGCGGGTTCGATTCCCGTCTCCCGCTCCATGTTGCGTCAAGTGTCGTGATTTCCGAAGGTGTTGGCGGTCCGCCGGCTCCTACGCCCATGTGGCTCAGTGGTAGAGCACTCCCTTGGTAAGGGAGAGGTCGCGGGTCCGATTCCCGCCATGGGCACCAGTTACCTGTCCTTGTGTTTCGGC